>Ga0265294_10002598_pt1 | contig 23653 bp, 19 predicted proteins | sample MunlanPumphouse3_FD_192504 | JGI IMG/M metagenome (GOLD analysis project Ga0265294, IMG submission 192504) | Groundwater microbial communities from a municipal landfill in Southern Ontario, Canada - Pumphouse #3 | ecosystem: Environmental > Aquatic > Deep subsurface > Groundwater | place... | reverse complement strand
AAGTTTTATATTTAGTTTGTCGATCCAATTACCAAATATATTTACTATTTTTGAATTTCTTAATAACCAATAAGCAGCTTCTGCAAGAATTATTCCCGCAATTAAGTCGATGATATAATGCTGTTTCAGTGTTTGAGTAGCGATTATAATTGATAAAGCTAAAACCCAAATTACTATTTTATTTACTAAAGGTATCTTTTTATCTAAACGTAATGATATTATGCATAACCAACTCATTAATGTGTGCATTGATGGAAGTGCGTTTCTAGGTCCTCCAGCTTTATATATCCACATTACTAAAGATTCTGTAAAGTTCAAATCTGTACGAGGGGTTGTTATATCATTATTTAGAAATAGTCCAGATGTTAATCGCCAACTGGTAACGTCTGATTGCCAAAAAAAGTACCAAATACCACATATTGTAAAAGTGATTAGCGCCATAGTCATTAATTTGTACATGTTTTCTTTTGATCTGGTACTGATATAAATAAAAGTAAGTGCCCAAAATGGATATGCAATTACGTATGGATAAATATGCCAAGAAATGAATGGAACTTTCTCATTGAAACTCATTAATATATATGAGTAATCAATTCCGGGATTACCAAAGGTCTCTGCATACCATTGATTTCCGAAGTAACTAGCTAACAGAAATAAGACAACTAATAAAAAGGGGATAATAATATATTTGTATTTTTTTATGTTCATAAGTAAAGACTCTCCTTTATTCATTCTATTATAAACTATAACATTAGTAAATGTAAATAAAAACAGAAATTAATTATGTTTTCTTTATGATAATAATTTAATTGTCAAGAAAGATAATTTGTGATAAAATTTAAGGTAATTTACGGAGGTTTATTATGTTTGGATATCGTAGTGACGGAAAAAAGGTTAAAAATATCGATCCATTTATGAGAATAGTACCTCATATAATGTTTGAACGCAATGACGCAATGGTTATGCAACTACAAGAAATAGATTGTGAAAACATGGATAATTATATTTTAGAAAAAAGAAGAACAGATGGATTAAGGCTGACATACATGGATATTGTAATGGCTTCTTTTGTTAGAGTGGTATCAATGCGGCCAAAATTAAATCGTTTTATAGTCAATGGACGAATTTTTAAAAGAAACAATATTCAAATATCACTAGCAGTTAAAAAAAAGTTGACTGATGAAGCTGAAGAAACAACTGTAAAAATGAGTTTTGATGGTTCTGAATCAATTAAAGATGTTATGAATAATGTTCATAACACAGTTAATATGAATAAAGGCGATACAAAAAATGAAACTGACCACATTGCGAAAGTTTTAACTAGAGTGCCAAATTTAATGATTAAAATTATGGTTAGATTTTTAATGTGGATGGACAAACACGGAATGTTACCAAAAAAAGTTATTGATGCTAGTCCTTTTCATACAACAATCTTTTTAACAAACCTTAAATCAATAAAAATGGAAACGGTATATCATCATATTTACAATTTTGGAACTACTGGTATTTTTGTATCTATGGGAAAAGAGACATTGGAACCTAAGGTTATCAATGCTTCGACTAAAGAGATAGCTGCCAGAAAAATTATGAAAATGGGTATAGTTATTGATGAAAGAATAAGTGATGGTTTATATAATAGTCTATCTTTAAGAGAGTTTAAAAGAATAATGGAAAACCCATATATTCTTGATGAAAAAAATGAAAATGTTATTTTAGACGATTAAGGAGAAACAAATGGATGTATTTTTAGCTGCTTTAGCAGTGATTATGGGATTGCTTTTTTTTGTGATAGGATTTAGAATTTCATTTTATCCGAAAAAGATAATTGTAGGTATGTTAAATTATAAATATAAAACAAAAACAAAATATGAACCACAAAAAAGCGCTATTGTAGTTGCGATAATTATGGGAGCTTTATTAATGTTAGGTGGAGCTTATTATATTTTTATAGGAGTTGTATCGATATACAATCTTCTATCATAATTATTTTTAAATCATTATTTATTATTTTATTGTATATTTCTAATTTTTTTGATAAAATAATAATGGCGTTAAATTGCTTTATCGCTTAGACTGGTTTTTTAGGTGGTGACATTATGAACTTAGTACGAATAAATAACCTAAATAAAACATTTGGCGGTAATGTGATTTTTGATAATATTTCTTTAGAAATTAATAAAAAAGAAAAAGTAGCTTTGATTGGACGCAATGGCGTCGGAAAGACTACGTTAGTCAAGATGATATTAAATGAAATTACCCCAGATTCTGGGGAAATTTTTATTTTTAGGCAGGCAAAAATCGGGTATTTATCTCAGAAAATTATTGAATCAGAGAAGAATACTATGATAAGTGAATGCTTAGGGGTATTTAGTGATATAAGAAAAATTGAAGAAGAATTAAATATTCTAGCAGAGAATTTAAAAACAGATTCATCTGAAACAGCTTTAAATAGATATAGCAATAAAGAACACGAATATTTAGTTAAGGGTGGATATGAGTATCTTACCAAAATTGAAATGTTGTTAACTAGGTTTGGATTTGGGAAAGAAGAATATAATCGCCCGATTGAGAGCTTTTCAGGTGGCGAGAAAACAAGAATCGCTTTTGCTAAACTGTTAATGATTGAACCAGATTTGTTGATTTTAGATGAGCCTACCAACCATATGGACATAGAAATTATTGAGTGGTTAGAGGATTATCTGAAAGATTACCAAGGTTCTGTGTTAGTAATCACACATGATAAATACTTTATCAATAAAGTGGTTAGTAAAATATATGAAATTGATAATCAAAGTATTGAAACATATTATGGAAACTATGATGAGTATGAAGTAGAAAAAGTTAATCGTTATGAACTTTTGTTAAAGAAGTATGTTCGACAACAAAAACAAATCGCTCATTTACAGAGTTTTGTGGATCGTTTTAGATATAAAGCAACTAAAGCAAAAAGTGCACAAGACAGGATTAAGAAAATAGATAGAATTAAGAAAATTGAAGTTCCTGGACAGACACAAACTCATTTGAATATAAAATTTAGTCCCAAACGTCCGACTAATGCACATATTCTTGAACTAGAAAAACTTGTTATCGGATATGATAAACCGTTAATAAAAAATATTAGTTTAAAAATGCGAGGATATGAAAAACTGGGAATTATCGGCAGTAATGGTACAGGTAAAACTACTCTAATTAAAACAATTATGGGTGAAATAGAACCTTTAAGTGGAAGATATCATTTCTATAAAGAAATGAAAATCGGTTACTTTGATCAGAATTTGTCTTTTGATAATCTTGAGTTAAATTTAATTGAACTAATTCATAATTATTATCCGTATAAAACTTTATTTGAAGTTAGAACTGATTTAGCTAAAGTTGGATTTGTTAAAGAGGATGTCTTTAAAACAATTAGAGTTTTAAGTGGTGGGGAAGTTGTTAAATTAAGGATTTTATTGTTAATGCTCGAAGAACCAGATATTTTAATCCTAGATGAACCGACAAATCATTTAGATATTGATTCTAAAAATATTATTGAAGATATTTTCGAGGAATATAATGGACCTATAATCTTTATTTCGCATGATCGTTATTTTATCAATAAAGTCGCGACAAAAATATTAAAACTTGATAGTGAAGCTCATGTGTTCTCTGGAAACTATGAAGAGTATATGGCTGCTATAAAAGAGAAGGTTCAAGAAAAAAAAGAGACAAAAAAGAAGCAACAAAGAATCAATCCTAAAAAAGATCTTATTTATCTTGAAAAAGAAATCAAAGATTTAGAAACTGAAATACAAAATTTACATGATTCGCTATTTTTTGAAGAAGTTTATACAAACAGAGATATTTATTTACAAAAAGAAAATTTAATAGCCGCTAAAGAGGATGAATTAGTTGATCTTTATGCTAAAAAAGAAGAATTTGATATTTTAGGTGAATAAAAGTATTATTGTGCTAAAATACTAATAGAGACGGAGTTGATAATTATGATTGAAAAATTAAAAAACATAATAAAAATTGAACTTGAAAGTAGTTTGAATGAACATTATGGACAAGAAATTTCTGTGGTTGTTGAAGAACCTAAAACTAGTAATTTAGGAGATATTTCAATTCCAGTTTTTTCAATCGTGAAAATTTTAAGAAGACCAATGAATGAGATAGCTGAAGATGTTGTTAGTGCTTTAAACAATATCAGTGTTAATAGTATGTTTGGAAGTATATCTAGAGTTGGTGGATTTATTAACATCACTATAAATCGATTGGCGTTTTCAAAAGAAGTTATTAACGAAAAACTAAACAACGTATCAAATATATTGAGTGTTGGAAAAAACAAAACAATTTGTATTGACTATTCTTCGCCTAATATTGCCAAGCCATTTTCAATTGGTCATTTACGTTCAACGATCATTGGTCATTCAATTGGTAATATTTTGGAAAAACTAGGATACAATGTTGTGAGAATAAATCATTTAGGTGATTTTGGAACTCAATTTGGGAAAATCATTTATGCTTATTTGAATTTTGGTGATAAAGAAAAAGTTGATGAAAATCCAATAGAAGAATTGGTAAAACTATATGTTGAGTTTCATGAAATAGCTAAGGAAAACCCTGAGATAGAGGATAAAGCTAGAGAAATATTTAAAGAACTAGAATTAGGTAACCCAATGTACAATAAGTTATGGGAACATTTTAGAGAAGTATCATTAGCCGAGTATATGAAAGTTTATAAAATGTTGGACGTACATTTTGACTCTTATAATGGTGAAGCTTTTTATAATGATAAAATGTCAAATGTTGTTGAGGAATTAAAAGATAAATCACTTCTAGTTAAAGATGAAGGCGCAATGATTGTTGATTTAGGTGGAGAAATCCCACCAGCGTTAATACAAAAAAGTGATGGTTCAACCTTATATATAACACGAGATTTAGCAGCTCTTTTCTATCGAAAAAATACTTATAACTTTGACGAAGTTTTATATGTGGTTGGTAATGAACAAAAACTTCATTTTGAACAGCTTAGACGTGTAGTTCAAAAGATGGGGTATGATTTTTATCAAGATATACATCATATTAACTTTGGATTAGTATTACAAGAAGGCAAAAAAATGTCAACTCGTAAGGGTAAAATTGTCAGATTAGAAGATGTATTAGTTGAGGCTACTAATTTGTCACTAGAGTATATTAATGAAAAAAATCCAGATCTTGCTAATAAGGAAGAGATTGCTCAAAAAATTGGTGTTTCTGCGATTATTTTCAATGATTTGAAGAATTACCGAACAAACGATGTAGAGTTTAATCTACGTGACATGGTTAATTTTGTTGGACAAACTGGTCCTTATTTGCAATATACATCAGTAAGGATTTCTTCAGTTCTTGAAGAAAATAGTTTTGATTCAGCAATTATTGATTATGAATTATTTACAAATGATCATAGCTTTGAACTAATTAAAGCTATTGCTCAATATGAGGGAATATTATTGAAGGCTAAAGAAGAGTATTCGCCATCTGTATTAGCGAAATACTTATTGAGTTTAGCGAGTTATTTTAATAGTTTCTATGCAAAAGAAAAAATCATGGTTGAAGATTTAAAAGAAAGAAACACAAAATTGTGTTTGATCTCAATTATTAGAAATATTCTTGATGAGGGTATGAAGCTATTGGGAATGCAAGTTATTAAAAAAATGTAATACTTGCTTTTTAGGGGGATTAAAAATTTTGGAAGCGATTAAAGAAACGAATAAACCAAAGCGGAATTTATTTAAACATTTTATGTTAATGTTTAAATGGATGGGAAAGGATTCGATTCTATTAGTTCCTGCTTTGGTATCATTATTTATAGTATCATATTTAAGAACATTAACGCCTTTATTTGGACAACATATAATTGATGTTATTTTAGGCGATGGAGAATCAGAATTACCTGTGTTTTTTGCGAATCTATTATTAGCTGACACTTTGCCAAAACAATTAATTTTAGCATCTTTATTAATAGTATTATTATCATTAATAAGAGCATTATTAATATTTTTACAAAGAGCTTTTACAGGAATCTTTTCAGAAAAAACGGCTTATAGTTTGCGTAATAATTTATACAAAAAATTACGTGATTCAGATTACTATTTTCATTCACATTCGGAAACTGGAGATATTATTCAACGTTGTACAACTGATGTTGAAATGTATAAGAGATTTATATCTGAGCAAAGTATTGAAGTTGCTCGATTAGTGCTATTAGTTGGATTATCAATCTATCAAATGTCAAGAATGAATGTAACTATTATGTGGGTATCATTAATAATAGCTCCGATTCTTTTATTAAGCGCTGCACTGTATTTTAGTAAAGTAGAGAAAATGTTTAATGAAATTGAAAAGAATGAAGCTACTATGACTACCCATGTTCAAGAAAATGTGAGTGGAGCGAGAGTTGTTAAAGCTTTTGCTAATGAAGCTTATGAAGTTAAGAAATTTAAAAAATTAAATCGTAATTATACAGATTCTGATTTAAAGTTAGTGAAGAAGATGGCTTTCTTTTGGAGTTCAACTGATTTATTATCATTTATTCAGTTCTTTATTATTGCGATAATAGGTATTGTTTATGCATCTAAAGGAATTATCACAGTTGGGGTATACACTGCATTTTTAGCTTATGCTGGTAATATTATTTGGCCAATGAGACAGTTAGGAAGATTGGTTGGAGATTTTTCGAAAACAATTGTTTCTGTTTCAAGATTGGATCATATTATTTCTAATCCTAGTGAATATGTTGGTGAAGAAGATAAGTTAAAACCAGAAATTCTTGGAAATGTTGAGTTTAAAAATGTATCATTTAAATTTGATGATTCAAAAGAAGACCAAATTGTTGATGTTAGTTTTAAAGTTAATCAAGGAGAAACGATTGCAATTATTGGAAAAACTGGTTCCGGTAAGAGTACATTGATGAATCTTTTAATTAGATTACTGGATTACCAAAAAGGCCAAATATTAGTTGATGGTGTTGAAATCAATGAAATTGAAAAGCATCACTTGCGTAAGAATATAGGCGTTATTCTACAAGAGCCATTCTTATTTTCTAAGTCAATTGAAGACAATATTAAGATTGCAGACACCAACTTAGATTTAGATAAGGTTTCTAATGTTGCGAAAATAGCACAAGTGCATAACGATATTGTTAATTTTGAAAAAGGTTATGAGACCTTAGTTGGAGAAAGAGGAGTTACTCTTTCTGGAGGTCAAAAGCAAAGAGTCGCAATTGCGAGAATGTTGATAAGTCCAAAACCAATTCTAGTTTTTGATGACAGTTTGTCTGCGGTTGATACTGAAACAGATATTCAAATTCGTAGAGCTTTGCAGAAAGAATGGAAGAATTCTACTGTGTTTATTATTACACATAGAATAACTACTGCATCAGAAGCGGACAAAGTTATAGTTATTGAAGATGGTATGATTAAAGAATCTGGAAAACATGAAGAATTAATTAAAAGAGATGGTCTATATAAAAATATTTGGGAAATTCAATCAAAGATTAATTTTCAATTAGAAGAGGACGGTGAGTAGAATGAGTGATTATCTACAAGATGAAGAAACCTATACGTCCCAGAAATTAGATTGGTTAGTGTGGAAAAAGATTTTTGCATTTATGAAACCTTTAAAGAAAGTAGCAATTATTGGTTTAGTATCAGTAGTGATTCTAGCATTAACAGATATTATCTATCCCTATATTTCAGCATTTGCCATTGATGATATCATCACACCAAATACTGATAACGGTACAGCTGATTTTTCAAAGATGCCATTACTTATCATATTGTTTGTTTTATTTATGATTATACAAGCTACAATGGTTTTTGCGTTTATTAGGGTTGCTGGTAAGATTCAAAACGAACTTGCTTTTAGCATTCGTGAAAAAGCTTTTAATCATTTACAAGAATTACCATTCTCATATTACGACCGTACAAGAGTTGGTTGGATTATGGCGAGAATGACTTCTGACTCAAGAAATTTAAGTGAAATACTATCATGGGGATTAATTGATTTAGTTTGGGGATTGTTTTTAATGGTATTTTTGACAGTATTTATGTTTATAATAAATTGGCAATTGGCATTAGTAATTTTGATAGTAGTTCCAATTTTGACAGTTGTATCAATTTTCTTTAGAAAATATATTTTAAAAGCATATCGTTCAATTAGAAAAGTAAACTCTAAAATAACAGGAGCATATAACGAAGACATTACAGGAGCTATCACAACAAAGACATTGGTTTTAGAAGAACAAAATTATAAAGAGTTTGATAATCTAACTTCTGATATGAAATCTAAATCTATCAAAGCACATATGTTACAAGGAATATATTTTCCAACGATGTTATTTATAATATTTGTTGGAACAGCACTTGTTTACAATGTTGGTGGTAACATGGTTTTAACGTCTGCGATTAGCGTTGGTACATTGTATTTATTTACAAATTACGTATGGCAGTTTTTTGATCCTGTTAATAACATAGCTAATTTTTACGCTCGCTTTCAACAAGCACAAGCATCAGCTGAAAGAATTATTTCTTTAATCGAAACAAAACCCGATATAGTGGATAAAGATGAAGTCATTGCTAAATATGGTACAGTTTTTGATTATAAAAGAGAGAATTTCGAACCTTTAATAGGAGATGTTGAGTTTAAAAATGTTGGCTTCAAGTACAATGTTGGTGAGCAAGTTTTAGCTGACTTTAACCTTTCGATTAAAGCTGGTCAATCAGTTGCTTTGGTTGGACATACAGGAGCAGGGAAAACTACAATTGTAAATTTAATATCAAGATTTTATGAGCCTACTGAAGGCGAGATTCTTATAGATGGTATCGATTATCGTGAAAGATCAATTGGTTGGTTACATTCTAATTTAGGATATGTTCTTCAAACTCCGCATTTGTTTAGTGGAAGCGTTATGGAAAATATTCGTTATGGCAATTTAAACGCTACGGATGAAGAAGTTATTTCTGCCGCAAAAGCAGTTGAAGCTCATAGTTTTATTATGAAGTTTGAAGATGGTTATAATACTGAGTGTGGTGAAGGTGGATCAAGATTATCAGTTGGTCAAAAACAGTTAGTTTCTTTTGCAAGAGCAATCTTAGCTGATCCTAAGATTTTGATTCTAGATGAAGCGACTTCTAGTGTTGATACTGAAACTGAACAATTGATTCAAAATGCAATAAACAAGTTACTAGATGGTAGAACTTCAATAATTGTAGCTCATCGTTTATCAACTATCGTTCATAGCGATATAATCTTAGTTTTAGATGGTGGTATAATTGTTGAATCTGGTACACATAAAGAGTTAATTAAAAAAGAAGGAGCTTATTACAAGCTTTATACTAATCAATATTCTGAAGAGATGTTGGAACTTTCAAAAAGATAAAACCTACAATTGTAGGTTTTTCTTATTTTAATGGTATAATATATAGGAAACATGAGGTGATAATTATGTTACAAATTCCTGCTTTTATTGATTCACATTTACATTTTCTAGGTCTTGGATATTACGATGAAATTGTAAACCTTAATAATGCGTTATCAATTGGTGAAATATATAATCTAGTAGAAAATATAGATTCAGAAATTGTTTATGGTAGGGGTTTTAATCAAGAAAACCTAATCGACCAAAGAATGCCAACAAAAAATGATTTTAATAAAATAAATAAACCTTTAGTCTTATTAAGAGTATGTGGCCATGTAGCTGTTGTTAATCAAGCAATGTTGGACTTAATGGGCTTTACAAAAAGCACTAAGCAAATAAATGGTGGTAGTTTTAATTATGATACCGGTCTATTTACTGAAAGAACTTTAGATTATATATATCAAGCTTTACCTAAACCAACCAAAGAAGATATAAAGAGATATGCCATGAAGGCGAATAGAAGATTACTAGAAAACGGAATAACAAAGATAGCTAGTGATGATTTTTCAACTTTTAATTTACCATATGAGCTTATTGTTGAAGCGATTAATGAAGCTTATGAAGAAAATCTAATTGATGTAGAAATTACTGAACAAGTTAATTTGCCGATTGATAAGCTTAAGGATTTTATTAATAAGGGCTACGTGAATAAGAGGTTTAATAATTTTAGAATGGGGCCATTAAAAATTTTAGCTGATGGCAGTCTCGGTGGTAGAACAGCTGCTTTAAAAAAGGAATATAGTGATGATTCTAATAACTTAGGGATTTTAACATATACTGATATAGAGTTATATGAATTAGTTGGTTTAGCAAGTAAGAATGATATGGACACCGTAATTCACGCGATTGGGGATAGAGCTTGTGAACAAGCACTAAAAGCAATAATAAAAGCACAAAAAAAATATCCTCGTAAAACCCCATGTAACGCGATAATCCACGCACAAGTAACAAGTAAATCACAGATTGACTTAATGCGAAAGAATAATATTTCAGCTATTGTTCAACCAATCTTTATCAACACTGATATTAAAATAGTAAATGAAAGACTTAGTGAAAGAAGTAAAGAATCATATTTATTTAAGACAATGTATAATAACATTCAATTAGGTTTTTCAACTGATTCACCGGTTGAAACAGTTAATCCATTTCATAATCTTTATTGTGCAATCACAAGAAATAGTATTGATAATCCGATGTATAAACCATTTAATGAATTGGAGAGATTTAGTCTAGAAGAAGCCTTGGATGCATACACATATAATAATCTTAGATTTGTATATTCTAATAGTCTTGATGACTATATTGAAATAGATCAAGACATTTTTAAAACCGATACTTCTAATATAAAAGATATTATTGTTTTGAAAACATTCAAGAATAATAAATTAGTTTACAAAAGAGAAAATTGAGAAATTTTTTCTTTTTCTTTTTAACAAAATAGTGTATAATAAATATTGCTATGCCGGTATGGTGAAATTGGTAGACACGATGGACTCAAAATCCATTGCCCTTAAAAGCGTGTCGGTTCGAGTCCGACTACCGGTACCAATTGTATATGAAGTGGCTTCTAAATTTTAAAGTTGTGATATACTAGATATATCATTCTTATAAAGGAAGCCTTTTTTATTTGCATTTTTAACTTTTTAAAAAGTATTATATAAAGAAATAGTTTTACGTATTATACAATATTAAGGAGAAAACCAAATGACTGAAAAAGATAAAATGTTACACGGTAAAATATATGATCCATCTGATAAGTTGTTAGCAAAACTTAGGACTAAAGCTCATCGATTATCAAAAGAATACAACGAGTTGGATGAGTCTGATGATCATAGAATAGAGATATTAAAAGAATTACTAAACCAGGAAACAAAAAATATTTATTTGCAAGGTCCAATACAATTTGATTATGGATGTTTTACAAAAATCGGTTCTTATACATATGCTAATTTTAACTTTACAGTTTTAGATAGTTGTGAAGTTACTATAGGTGAAAATGTCTTTATTGGTCCAAATGTTTCGTTGTTAACACCTCTTCATCCATTGAGGTATCAAGATAGAAATCTATACAGTAAAGAAGGCGGCGTTTTAACAGATAAAGAATATGCTATGCCTATAAAAATCGGCAATAATTGTTGGATAGCCGGCAATGTTACAGTCTGTGGTGGTGTTGAAATTGGAGATAATAGCGTAATTGGTGCTGGCAGTGTAGTAACAAGAAATATACCTTCAGGAGTATTAGCTGTAGGTAATCCGTGTAGAGTAATAAGAAAGATCACTGAAAAAGATTCACTTGATAATCATCCAGAGTTAGTTTAAATTAAAAAACATTTAAGTAATACAAAAAAGAAAAGGTGATTATTTACTCACCTTTTCTCTATATTTATAGATTATATTTCTAAGTATCATGTATGATTTGTCTATAACTTCACCACATTTATTTCTTTCTTCTCGGTGAAGCAACTTTATATCTTTACACATTGTACTTGATAGATTTTCACCGACTTTTTCTTGAAACTCGACTGTCGCAGCTTTTAGCGTTTCACCTTTAACAAATATTTTTGATAGAACAGCAATACCACCTGTTATAACTCCACAAACATTTTCTGTGTGTAAACCATTACCAAAACCGGAAAACAATTTAATTGTTTCATTTGAGATTTTAAGTTCAAAATCTCTATTAGCTAATATAAGCATCATCTCGGCACAATTATAAATTGAATTTATATAATATTCTTTAATTGATTGATCCATTCTCAATGTCCTCTTTAAACCATAATATAGTGTTTTTTATTGTTGCAACAATTGAATTCGGATGAATTTTTAATTCTGTTTTAACTTTTTGATTTGAATAATTATGTTTTGTTAATAAAGCTTTTATCATAACATTATATTTAGGAGCGATTAAAGCACAAAACTTAATTAAAAAAATTGGGATTCTAATCATAATAACTTTTTTATTTAAAGTTTCAAATATTATCTTATACATTGTGTATAAACTAATGTATTCACCACTAATTATATAAGAATCACATTTGTCAAGTTTAATTCCGTCAATAATGCTTTTGACTACATCTTCAACATCTACAAAGTTATATCCACCTTTAAAATAGAAACAAATCTTTCTTTTAAAATTTCTTTTTATTTCTTTACCAATAGCTGAAGGTTTATAGTCATTAATACCGATAACAGCTGATGGGTAAGTAATAAGCGATTTAATCTTTTTTTTCTTAGTTAAATCTAAAATATAATTAGTTGCCATTGCTTTTGATTTTTGATAGTAACTCTTTAAACTATCACAATCAATTACTTCTGGTTCACTTATCAAAAATTTATCACTAGTAATTGCGTCTGTAGAACTAGTATAAACTAAATAGATATTATTGATTGAACAAAAATCAGCTATTAGTTTTACACCAACAAAGTTTATTTCATCTGTCATACATTGTTTATCATTGTTAAGATTAATATATGCGGCAAGGTGAATTAAGGTATCATGAGGTTTTAAGTTCTTTTCTAAAAAATCAGTTGAGAAAACATCACCAATAATAACTTTATCTTTGAAATCAACTATTGAGCGATGAATTGATCTGGCTAAAATTCTGTAATCTATATTTTGCTCATCCATTTTTCTGACCAAATTATTTCCAATATGACCAGTTGCACCTGTTATAAAAATCATTTTTTACCTCTCAATGAAATAATTATATCACTATTTGGCGATTTTAGAGATTTTAATTTTAAATCGAAAGAGATTATTGTATAATATAGATAAAAATAAAGGAGACAATAATTATGGAGCAAAAAAAACTAGATTTAATGGTTGAATTAAATGGTAAGAATCCGGAGCTTTTAAACCTTGTAATAGGCTTTGATGGCTTTGTTGATGAAATAATACACGTTGTTGATAAAAGAATAGATAACATGAATTTTAAAAGAATCGATACTATAGATGCTTTTTCTTCAAGAGTTAAGAAAGCAAGCGGACTTTCAACCAATATAGAATTAGTTCCAGTTGTAAAGAAACTGGGAGGTAATGGACCGATTATGTGTAATGCTTTGTCTGGAACAAAAGCTAATATCACTTATATTGGATCTTTAGGTTACCCAACAATAAATGAAGTTTTTAGAGATTTAGAAAAAAAAGTAAAGTTGTACACAATTGAAAATCCAGGCCATTCAGATGCGTTAGAATTTAATGATGGTAAATTAATACTTGGTAAAATGAGTTCTTTAATTAATGTAACATATGAACAATTAATAGCTGTTGTTGGAGAAGAAGTGCTTAAAAATCTTATTTCTGAAGCTGATTTATTCGCAACAGTGAATTGGTCTATGTTACCGAAGATGACTGATCTTTGGCAAAAATTATTAAAGAATATTATTGCTAATCTTCCGAAAAAAAATTTTAAACCATATATGTTTATAGATTTAGCTGATCCTGAAAAACGTGAGAATTTTGAAATTATTGAAGCACTAAAATTAATTAAAGAATTTAATGTTTATTTCAAAGTTGTTCTTGGCTTAAACAAAAAAGAAGCATATGATATAGCTAATGTCTTAGAACTGTTTGATGAAGCTAGTTTAAAAAATATGCAGGTTTCATTAGAAGATTTAAATCAATCATTATATGAATACTTACAAATTCATGGGGTAGTAATTCACCCTGTTGATCGTTCTTGTTGCGTAATTGATAATATTTTTTATGAAGAAACAGGGCCTTATGCGGAACGTCCAAAACTTACAACAGGAGCTGGAGATAATTTTAACGCAGGATTTATGTTGGGGTTGTTGTTAGGGTTGAGGCCGGATTTAGCACTTTTAACAGGAATGTCAACTAGTGGCTTTTATGTAAGAAACTCTAGAAGTCCTGAGTTTTACGAATTAATCGATTTTGTTAAATTGTGGAATGAAAATCTAGTGTAAACAAAAAAGGAGCTAATGTGTAGCTCCTTTAATTTTGTTTATAATTAATTACTAATCTTCTCTTTTGCCAAGTTCTCTATCAAGCATATATAAGCCTTTATCTCCGACCATTTTTACTTTGTCAATTAGTTCAGAAAAGTTTGCTTCCTCTTCAACTTGTTCATCGACATACCATTGTAAAAAACTGATACTTGCATAGTCTTTAAGGTCAATTGCCATACTCATTAGATGGTTAATCCTTCTTGTAACTTCTTTTTCATGATTCAATGAAACTTCTAAAATTTCAAGAATAGATGAGAACTCATTTTTTGGAGATTCAAAGCCACGAATATCAACTCTTTCTCCACGATCATTTAAATAATCCATAAATTTTTGAGCGTGTTCTAATTCTTCACGAAATTGAACTTGAAACCAACGCTCAAATCCTTTTAGTGATTTTGATGCAAAATAGTTTTGCATCGCTAAATATACATGAGCTGATTCGATTTCAAAGTTTAGTTGTACATTAATTGCCTCAACAAATAATCTATCCATATTTAAATCCTCCTTATATCTTTTACTAATATTATATCTGAATAAAATATTTTAGCAAACGATACACTTACAAATTTTCATCATTAATTGAATCTAGATAGGCTTTTATCGGTTCGATAACTTTTTTAACTGTTCCATCTTCGAATGGATTGTCTAGATTAACCGCTTTTATTAGGTTAACAAAGCTTTTTGATCCACCTAAACGGCAAAGGCTAAGATAAGAAGCAAAAGCATCCTTATGGTTTTGTCTAGATTTAACCCAGTATTGGAAAGCTAAGATTTGTGCTAAAGTATAATCAATATAGTAGAATGGTGAACCAAAGATATGACCTTGGCGATACCAATAAGTACCCTTTTCAAGGAAAGAATCATCATCATAGTCTTTGAATGGCAAATATTTCTTTTCTATTTTTCTCCAAGTAGCTTTTCTTTCTTCCTTAGACATATTTGGATTAGAATAAATTTCATGTTGGAATTCATCAACTGCAACCCCATATGGTAAGAAAGAAATTGAACTATTTAAATGATAAAATTTATATTTTTCAGTATCTTCTTTGAAAAACCCATCAATCCAAGGCCAAGCTAAGAATTCCATGCTCATTGAATGAATTTCTGCAGCTTCATAAGTAGGCCAACGATAAGCAGGTATGTTTTCTCTGCTAGAAAAAACTTGGAAAGCATGTCCAGCTTCATGGGTTAATACATCTACATCATGGCTTGTACCATTGAAGTTAGCAAAGATAAATGGTGCTTTATATTTAGGGATATATGTGCAATATCCGCCTCCAGCTTTTCCTGGAACAGAATCAAGGTCTAATAAATCATGGTCTAACATGAAATTAAAGAATTCGTTTGTTTCATTAGACATTTCTTTATACATATTTTTAGCAATTGATACTTGCCATTCTTTATTACCTTTTGGAGTTGGATTTCCTGTCAAAAATGATAAAGATAAATCATAAGATTTAGGATTTTCAATACCAATTCTTTTAGCTGATCTTTTGGTTAATTCTTGAACTAGAGGAACAACATCACGATATATTTGTTCTCGATATTTTTTTACGTCTAAGTGATTATAATCAGTTCTTCCTAATCTATCATAGCCTAATTGAACATAATTATCGTAACCAAGTTCATGAGCTATTTTTGTTCTAACTTTAACCATTTCATCATAAATACGATCTAGTTGCTCTTCGTTGTTAGCGAAGAATTCTGATACTTTTAATTGAGCTTTATGACGAACATCACGATCTAAGTTTTGTAAGAATGGTCCCATTTGGCTTAGGTTATATGTTCCGCCTTGAAACTCTATTTTCGCAGCTGCGATTAGTTTTGAATATTCAGTATCAAGTTTGTTTTCTTGTTGAAGAAGCGGAATAATTTTCGGATCAAAAGTCTTTTGTTTTAGTTCAGCTTGTTTAAATACTAAACTTCCAAATTCTTTTTCAAGTAAATCACGATGTTTAGATTCTAAAATTTTTAAAGAAAAAATATTGTCATACTCTTGAAGAGTTGGAATATTGTCATTAAAAAAGTCTTGTTCTTTTTCATAAAATTCATCTTGCGTATTTAAAGAATTTCTAATAGAAACAAGCGTGATTAAGGAATCCATTTCATCATTTAAATCAAAAATAGTTTTTATTGCTTTGATTTCCTCGCCAACAGTTTTGTCTGTGCCGATTTGTTCAAGTTGTTCCTTGAGTGATTTTATAAATTCATCAAGGTTTGGTCTTTCGTACTTAAAATCTTTGAATTTCATATAGTTTTCCTCTCTAATTTTTGTTGTGACTTATATTTTATCATATATTTGAATCTTCTTCCACTAGGCTGACCTAAACAATTTTATAATTTGTTATATTTGTTCTGCGGTTTTTTCTTTTTTATTTTTAAGTTTTGCAAGTGTAAGAATCAGACCTAAGGCAATTGACAAAAATCCTGCACTTAATACTCTGTAGTTTTCAGGTAACAAGAATGTTATTGTATGTGCTGGAATCCAAAACAATGGAATAGTTTTTAACACAACAAAACCAAAGAAATTTTGCCAATCAATTCTATTGATTACATCTTTTCCTTTTACTTTAATTATTTGTTTGAGGTTACCATTACCTAATTCGATAAATGTGTCAGTGACTCTGTGCAAAATCATGAAGGTTGGTGCGAAAATGACATTCATGAATAAACTCACTGTGAATGCAATATAGATATTATTAGCTAAATTATCCACAGAAAAGCTAGGTAGTAAACCACTATTAATACTAGATTGAACGCCTTGGTCAAATATTTTAAATGCCAGGACGAAAACCATTCCTAAAAATCCCCAGATTATAAAGCGATATAATAAACCAGTTTTAGAAAAATAGTTTTTGTTTGCTATTCTAGAACCAAGCATCTCACCATAAGTTGCTAGTATAGCGGTTTTTATAAATCCCATTAAATATGGAAAGTTAGAACTAGATTTACCAATAAAACCTCTTGTAAAAGGTATAATTAACAGACTTATAATAACTAAGAAAAACACTATAAATAAAAAATCCAATTTTTTCATAATCAACCTCCAATTTTCAATTATAACATTTAAACTATATAAATTACTAATACATTATTGAAGAAAACTAGATGAAGTCAAAATAAGTATATATTCATAACTAAATAGATATATGAAGTTTTTATTTTTTGTAAAATGTGGTATAATAAAAGAAAAATAGGAGGATATATTATGAGTCAATATCATGAACCGTATGAATTATTAAGTGAAGAAGCGAGAGAAATTACTAGAGCTATTAAATCTCTTATCGAAGAATTTGAAGCTGTTGATTGGTACAATCAAAGAGCTGATATTACAAAAGATGAAGAGTTAAAGGCAATTCTTATTCATAATCGTGATGAAGAAATTGAACATGCTGCTATGGTTTTAGAATGGCTAAGAAGAAAAATGCCAGCTCTTGATAAAGAGTTATTAGATAACCTTTTCAAAAAAGGTAAAATTGCGGGGCATCATCACGAATAATATTATTCGTATTTTCTGCTATAAAATGTTAACATAGTTAAAAAAACCGTTTTATATTATTTCTTGTCTTGTTTAAAACTAAATCAAGGAAGTAATAGTTATAACGGTTTTTTTGATGTGTACTGTTTATTTATTCTATCAAGTTGGAGGTTAAAAAAAGATGCCGTATCAAAATAAATATCTAGAATTGCTGAGTAAAGATTACCCAACTATTCAAGTTGTAGCTTCGGAATTAATTAATCTTAGCGCAATACTAAACTTACCAAAAGGAACAGAAATATTTGTTACAGACATTCACGGTGAATATGATGCTTTTAATCACTATTTAAAAAATGCATCTGGTATTATTAGGGAAAAAATTGATTTAATCTTTCCAAATCTAAGTGAAGTGGAGAGAAATAGACTTGCTTTCTTTATTTATTACCCAACTGATATGCTTAATAAGTATAAGGAAAAGCTAAATGGTGAAAACTATCAAAGGCTTATTAATCAACAATTATCTTATATGATTTTACTTGCAAAAGAAATTGTAACAAAATACACTAAAAGTAAAGTTAGAAAAGCTTTACCTGAAGAGTTTTCATATATCATTCAAGAATTGATATTTGAATCTAGTTCTCATGAAGATAAAGAGAGATATTATCAAGCTATTGTAGAAGCCATATTTATGACAAAAAGAGAAAGTAAATTTATTTTACAATTATCTAGATTCATTCGAAAACTAGCGATAGATCAATTGCATATCGTTGGAGACATCTTTGATAGAGGGCCTTTGCCACATTTGATTATGGAAAAACTAGCAACAATGAAAAACGTTGATATTCAATGGGGAAACCACGATATATCATTTTTAGGCGCTGCTAGTGGATCAAAAGTTATGGTAGCTAATGTCATTAGAATAGCTGCTAGATATAATAACTTAGATTGCTTTGAAGATGGATACGGAATTAACTTAATTCCACTTGCTAGATTAGCAGAAAAATATTATAAAAAAGATGATTGTGAATTATTTCTACCTAAGGGGTATAACATTAATTATAATAAAACAGAAGATCAGTCATTTATTGGTAGAATTCATAAAGCGATTTCAGTTATTCAGTTTAAACTAGAACGTGATGTTATTGATCGTAAACCTGGATTTATGCTCGAAGATAGATTATTATTGGATAAGGTAGACTTTAGCGATAATACAGTTGTAATTAAAGGTGTTAAATATCCTTTACTAGATACTAATTTTCCAACAATTAACCCCAAGAAACCATATGCTTTAAACAAAGATGAAGAAGAAGTTATTAATCACTTAACTCAACTGTTCTTACATAATGAGATGTTACAAAAACATGCTCGTTATCTAATGCAAAATGGAAGTATGTATTTAAAATACAATGGAAATCTTTTGTTTCATGCAGCAGTTCCGTTAACAGAAGACAGAAGGTTCTTAGAACAAGTAATTGACGGGGTCGCATATTCTGGAAAGGCATTGTTTGATGAATTTGATCGTTTAGTTAGAAGTGCTTTTTTGAATCGTTATGAAAAAGATAACTTTGATAAAGATTATTTTTATATTTTATGGCAGAGTGCAGCTTCACCTTTATTTGGTAAAGATTCTATGAAAACCTTTGAAAGATATTTTATTGCTGATAAGAAGACACATAAAGAAATAAATAATCCTTATTATAAATATCGATTAGAAGAAGATGTTTTGAAGATGATTTATGATGAATTTGGTTTAAACTTTAATAAGTCTAAAATTATAAATGGACATGTTCCTTTAGACATTACTAAGGGTGAACAAGTTGTTTTAGCAAATAAAAGAATATATTCCATTGATGGTGGAATGAGTAAAGAATATTCAAATAAAACTTCGATTGGTGGATATAGTTTAATAAGTGACTCTCATGCTTATTTTCTAGTTTCTCATGAAAGGTTTGATACATATCATTCTTTAATCGAGACTGAAAAAGATATTGTATCTGTAACAAGATCAGAAGAATTAAATTCAAGAAGAACATATATTTATGATACAAATAAAGGGAAAGAGATTAAAGAGATAATCAATGATCTTTATCAACTTTTAGATGCGTATCGATCTGGTATGATTACTGAAAAAAAATAAAGTGTTAAACTCATCTATAAATTAGATGAGTTTTTTATTTTTTTCTAAAAAAATGGGGAATCATAAATGATTTATTTAAAAAAACTATCAAAAAAGCACTGAATTTTGACAACTTATAGTATTTAAATGCTATTTATGCTATAATACCTATCACCAAAATTTTGAAAGTATTATTTTTTTATTTATAAATGTAAGCGCTTAGAGGGAGTTTTTATGTTCGAAGGAATTATTTTAGCAGGCGGATACTCTTCTAGATTTGAACAAAACAAGATGTGTGTATGGTTTAATGGCAAACCTTTGATATTACACACAATTGAAACTATGCTTAAAGTTTGTAAAAAGGTTTATGTGGTTACAGGATATTATCATAAAGAGATTTCTGGTGTGTTAGCTGGAATAGATAATGTAGAGATTGTTTATAATAAGTCTTTTGATGAAGGAATGTTTTCATCAGTCAAAGCAGGTGTGCGTCATGTAAAACATGATTTTTTTATAATACCTGGTGATTACCCTTTAGTTGAAGAATCAACATACAAAATTATAATTAGTGGACACAAGACTTTAAGGGTTCCAAGTTATAATCATCGATTAGGACATCCGTTGTTTATGAAATACGAATTAAAAGAAGATCTTATTTTTAGTTACGCAAAAAGTTTAAAAGAATTTCGTAATCTTTATGATTATGAAATTGTAGAGGTTGATGATAAGTATATCCATGTAGACATTGATACAATACAAGATTTTAATAAGATAAACAGAAAGGAATGATGTTATGGAAGTTAAAGAATATGTGGTTCCAAAGAGTGTAGAGAAAACTTATGAACTATTAAAAGAAAACAAAGCAAATAAGTTGATTGCCGGAGGCGCTTGGATAAAGCTTTCAGTAAAAAGTGTAGACAAGTTAGTTTCTCTTGATAATTTAGAATTAGATTATATTAAAGAGGGAAATTCTTATATAGAAATTGGAGCTATGACTTGTTTGCGTAAGATTGAAATTAATAAAGCAATTCAATCTTTAGGGTCTGGAATACTTAGTCAATCTATTAGTCATATCATGGGGATTAATATTAGGAATATCGCTACTATTGGTGGAAGCATTATGGGTAAATATGCCTTTAGCGATATTTTGGTTGTCCTTTTGGTATTAGATGCAAAAATTAGTTTTTATAAATTGGGTGAAATATCAATTTATGATTTTATGGAAATGAAGAGAATTCCTGAAGATATCTTATTAAATATCAGAATTGATAAACAACAGAAAGTCGGATATTTTAAGAAAGTTTGTAAAACTCATTTGGATTTTGCAATGATAAACATTGCAATCACCAAAAATAGTGTATATAAAATAGCAGTTGGTTCAAGACCTAGCGGATCTGTTTTAGCAATCAATACTGCAAACTATTTAAATTCTAAAGAAACAATTAATGAAGAAGTACTTAATGAAGCTGTAACAATTGCTCTAGAGGAAATAACAGTTGGAAGTAATTTTAGAGCTTCAAAAGATTATCGTGAAGTTTTACTTGGTACATACTTAAAACGGGGAATACGTGAGGTGTCAAAATGAAAATTGATTTGAAGATTAACGGGCAAAACAAGACTTTTCTAGTTGAACCTAATGAATATTTACTTGAAGTTTTACGTCGTTATGATTATCAAAGTGTTAGAAGAGGCTGCGATAACACTAGTTGTGGTGTTTGTACAGTTTTGCTAGATGGTTCACCAGTTCCTTCTTGTTCAGTGTTAGCGGTTAGATGTGAAAACAGAGAAATTACTACGGTTGAGGGTATTGAAAAAGAAGCGGAAAAATTAGCTAAATATTTTGGTGAATTAGGCGCTGATCAATGTGGCTATTGTAATCCTTCAATGGCTTTAACTGTTTATGCTTTAAAAAAGGAAAATAAAAATGCTACAGAGGAAGAAATAAAGAATTATCTTGTTGGTAATCTATGCCGCTGTACTGGTTATGTTGCGCAGAATGAAGCGATTAAGAAGTATTTAGGTGATGAATCATGAAAGTAGTTAATAATTTAGTTAAGTCAATAGATGGCTTAGGAATTATGAAAGGTAGAAAAGCCTTTACCGATGATTTTTCTGAAAAAGATACGTTGATTATTAAGGTTTTACGTTCGCCTTATGCATATGCAAGAATTATTAGTGTTGATGATGAAAAAGCAAAAAAACTTGAAGGCGTAGAAATGATTTTGACTCATAAAGATTTTAAACGGATACCTTTTACAAGAGCTGGGCAAGGTTATCCAGAACCTTCGCCACATGATAAATTTGTTCTTGATGAATACGTAAGATATGTTGGAGACGAAGTTTTAGCGGTTGTCGGAAGAAATGATGAAGTTTGTAAAAAAGCTCTTGATTTGATTAAAGTTGAATATGAGGTTTTAGATGCTGTTTTAGATTTTGAAAAAGCTAAAGATAATCCAATTATTATTCATCCGGAAAAAGAAATTCATGAGATGTTTGATATTGGTTTTAAACCTGAAAGAAACATAGCTGCTAGTTATGGGATGGAAATTGGAGATGTGAAAAAGAGCTTAGAGGAAAGTGATTATGTTATTAAAGAAACATTTTACACTCAAGCTCAAGCGCACGTAATGCTGGAGCCTCATACTGTTAATGCAAGAATGGATTATCAAAATAGATTAGTGCTATATAGTTCAACTCAAACACCTTTTCATATTAGAAGAATAATTTCTCAAGGATTAGAAATTCCTTTGTCAAAAATTAGGGTTATCAAACCTAGAGTAGGTGGGGGATTTGGCGGAAAACAGGCAATACATGGTGAAATGTTGGTTGCTTACGTTACTTATAAAACTGGGAAACCAGCGAAAATGGTTTACACGAGAAAAGAAGTTTTTGAATCTTCTTATTCAAGACATCCGATGCGGGTAGATTTAGCTCTTGGAGCGGATAAAGATGGCAATCTAAAAGCTATAGATTGTGAGGTGTTGTCTGATACAGGCGCTTACGGAGAACATGCATTAACAGTTTTTATGGTAACTGGTTCAAAGGTTTTACCTTTATATAATAAAGTAGATTCTGTTCGATTTGCTGGTGATATTGTTTATACAAATCATACTCCGGCAGGAGCATATCGCGGGTATGGAGCAATCCAAGGTAATTTTGCTTTAGAGTCCGCAATTGATATTCTTTGTGAAAAGATGGGAATGGATCCTATTTTGTTTCGACAAAAAAACATGATGAAAGAAAAAGAAACTTCTCCGATTTTTGAAATCATGGGCGAAGGCACCGCTGGTACAGCAATGATTATGGAGACGTGTAAACTTGATGAGTGTGTAAAAAAGGGAATAGAACTAATTGGTTGGAAAGATAAATATCCAAGAATTGAAACAAAAGATAAAATTAGATCAGTTGGTATGGCTATAGCTATGCAAGGAAGCGGAATACCATATATAGATATGGGAAGTGCAACGATTAAACTGAATGATGATGGATTTTATAATTTGATGGTTGGTGCTACTGAAATTGGGCAGGGTAGTGACACGGTGTTAACACAAATTGCAGCTGAAGAATTAATGACAGATGTTGATAAGGTAGTAATTTATTCTTCTGATACTGATTTAACACCATTTGATGTAGGTGCTTATGCATCTAGTAC
>Ga0265294_10002597_pt1 | contig 23653 bp, 26 predicted proteins | sample MunlanPumphouse3_FD_192504 | JGI IMG/M metagenome (GOLD analysis project Ga0265294, IMG submission 192504) | Groundwater microbial communities from a municipal landfill in Southern Ontario, Canada - Pumphouse #3 | ecosystem: Environmental > Aquatic > Deep subsurface > Groundwater | place... | reverse complement strand
AACACGCTGAACAGAAAACACTTTGAAAGAATCACTAAACTAAATTTGATATAGCAAAGCAAGGCAACCTCGCTGGTGCGGATTTAGCTACGCTGATTTACGCTTCGCTCCAATTGTAATCCGTACCCGAAAATCGGGAAGAATCGGGAAGAACCGGGAGGGCTGGGGGTATATGATACCAGATGTAAACGATAAAGTGTACAAACCCTAAATAAACAACCACAGACCAAAAGTCCCCCCTTCAGGGGGTTAGGGGGTAGTTTTTTGGCGGCCTTAACGGTCTCCGGCTTCTAGTGGCCTCCGGCTTAAAGTGTTTCGCTACGCCGTGCAGGTAGCTTCCTCTGGTCGCTCCTGCACAGCGGCTCAACATCTTTAAACCGTTCGCCCAGCTATCCGCCTACAACCTGGCCGTGCACGCCGGAGCCTTTACTGTGTGCGCCGTAGCCTTTGCACTGTTCGCCGTAACCTTAAGCAAAAGTAAAGCGAAAGTGCAGCGAAGGCGTGCCGACGGTATAGAAACGACACTACAAGTAATTACAGCCGCAACATATTGAAACCCAACAATGACTAATTTACTAATGACCAATGACTAACACCCCAACCCTTTACTCCAAAGAAATATTTCGCGACCACCGTGGAATCATCGCTTCGTTTAACACGCTCGATTTAAGCCCCTTTAAACGGACATATTTCATTACCCACCCAAGCACTGAAACCATAAGGGCATGGCAGGGGCACAAGTACGAAAGCAAACTATTTAAAGTCATAAAAGGAAAGTTTATTGTTGGTTTTGTTGAAATTGATAATTTTGAACAACCATCTGATAAACTAAAAGCAGAATACATGATTCTATCAGCTGCAAAAAACGAATTTCTATTCATCCCTAAAGGTTATGCCAACGGTTTAAAAGCTTTAGAAGAAAATTCAGTAATTCAGGTATATTCCGATTTTTATCTTGAAGAATCCATAAACAAAAAAATACGGTTTAGCCCCAATAAGTGGTTAAACTGGCACTCAATACAATAATTAAAAATAAATAAAATGCTCAACAAAAAATCTGTCTTAATTACCGGGGGAACAGGTTCATTCGGTAAAAAATTCATCGAAACCATCTTAAACCGTTATCCCGAAGTAAAACGCATTGTTGTTTATTCGCGCGACGAACTCAAACAATTTGAGCTCAAACAAAAATACCCGCCCAAACAATTTCCTCAGTTACGTTTTTTTATTGGCGATGTGCGCGATGCAGCTCGACTCAAACGTGCTTGCGAGGGCATTGATGTAATCATTCATGCTGCCGCCATTAAACAGGTTGACACAGCCGAATACAACCCCGACGAATGCATTAAAACCAACGTAAACGGGGCACAAAATGTAATTGACGCTGCACTGGCCACCAACGTTAAAGATGTTGTGGCACTCTCAACCGATAAAGCCTGTGCCCCCATCAATTTATACGGGGCTACAAAGTTGGTTTCCGACAAGCTGTTTACTGCAGCAAACAACATGAAAGGAAACCGCGATATTAAGTTTTCTGTTGTTCGCTATGGCAACGTAATGGGCTCTCGTGGTTCTGTTATACCTTTCTTTACAAAAAAACGCGATGAAGGCATTTTACCCATCACCCACAGCGAAATGACCCGCTTCAACATTTCATTGCAAGCCGGGGTCGATTTAGTGATGTTCGCCATTGAAAATCATTTAGGGGGTGAAATATTCGTTCCCAAAATCCCTTCGTACAAAATTTTAGATGTAGCCACGGCCATAGCACCTTCGTGCAAAACCGAAAATGTGGGCATACGTCCCGGCGAAAAACTGCACGAAGAAATGATTACCGAAACCGATGCATTGAACACGATTGATTTAGGAAAGTATTATGCCATTCTACCTTCGGTTTCATTTACGCACCAACGGGAAGACTACTTGAAACACCACAAGGCCAAGCTTGTACCCGAAGGGTTTAAGTACAACTCGGGAACCAACGATGAGTGGGAAACCATTGAAAGTTTGCGAGATAAAATTGTGAATTTTGTTGACCCCAACTTTAAACCTTTATAACAATGAATTCGATTCCTTACGGTCGTCAAAACATTACACAAGAAGACATCGATGCCGTAGTAACGGTATTGAAAGGCGACTTTTTGACACAAGGACCGGCCATTGCACAATTTGAAGATGCATTTGCCGAATACATTGGCTGCAAATACGCCGTAGCTGTTTCCAATGGAACTGCTGCCTTGCATTTAGCCGCAATGGCTTTGAATGTACAAACGGGCGACAAGGTAATTACCCCCCCTATAACCTTTGCGGCAAGTGCCAATTGCATTCGCTATTGTGGAGGCGAAGTGGTTTTTGCCGACATTGACCCTTTGACCTATTGTTTGGACATTCAAAAAGTACGAGCCTTACTTGAATCACACCCCAAAGGAACTTTTAAGGGAATCATCCCTGTCGATTTTGCAGGGTTTGCCGTTAACTTGGAAGAATTCAGAAAATTGGCCGATGAATTTGGTTTGTGGATGATTGAAGACGCTTGTCACGCACCCGGCGGCTATTTTGTGGATAGCAAAGGTAAAAAACAAGGTTGTGGAAATGGGCAATTTGCAGAGATGTCGGTTTTCTCCTTTCACCCGGTAAAACACATTGCAGCGGGTGAAGGAGGTATGATTACCACCAACGATGAGAAACTGTATAAAAAACTCCTTTCCCTTCGCACCCATGGCATTACCAAAGACGCCGGAATTTTTCAAAATACCCTAGAAACCGCTTTCGGCACACAACCAATTATCAATGACGCGCGAAGCGTAAATAACCCAATGACGCGCGAAGCGCAAAATGACTCGCGAAGCGCTAATTACGCGAAGCAAATGACGGGCGAAGCCCAAAATGACAGCCGAAGGCTAAATGACTTCCCCGGCTGGTACTACGAAATGCAAGAGTTGGGCTACAATTACCGCTTGACCGATTTTCAGGCAGCCTTGGGGCATTCACAATTAAAGCGAGCCGACGAAGGCTTGAAACGGCGCATTGAAATTGCACAAACCTATAATGAAGCTTTTAGCGGCCATCCTTGTGTGAAAGGACAATCGGGTGTTGTAAATGGACATGCCTACCACTTGTATGTATTGGAAGTTGAAAACAGAATGGGCTTGTACCAACATCTACGTGCCCACAACATATTTGCGCAAATCCATTACGTACCCGTACACCTAATGCCCTATTACAAACAATACGGTTGGAAAGAAGGGGATTTGTCACAAGCAGAGTCCTATTACAGCCGTTGTATAAGCTTACCAATGTATCCAACATTGACTACTGAAGAACAAAGTTTTGTAATAGATAAAATCAATGAATTCTATAAATAAAATAGGACTCGGAACAGTCCAATTTGGTATCCCCTATGGAATAAGCAACAAGTACGGACAAACTTCAGAGTTAGAAGTTTCTTCAATTTTGAAAAAGGCACGAGAAGTTGGTATTAATACATTAGATACTGCCAATGCATATGGGGCAAGCGAAAGAGTATTGGGTCAAAACAAAATAGCTGATTTTAAAATTGTCTCAAAATTTCTAAGACAGCACCCAAGTCAAACAATCTCAGATATTCTAAAGGAAAGCTTGACGAATCTAAATATTACAGCACTTTATGGATATATGGCACATCGACCAATGGATGTTGTAGAAAATCCTATACTTTGGAATGAACTCAATAGGCTTAAACAAAACGGAATAATTCAGAAAATAGGCTTTTCGTTTAACGAGATTTTTGAAATAGAAGAAGTTTTGAAGCTTGGTTTTACCCCTGATATTATTCAAGTACCATACAACTACTTTGACAACCGTTTTGAAAAGTATATGCAGGAGCTAAAAAGTAAAGGATGCGAGATCCACACACGATCTGCATTTTTACAGGGGTTGTTTTTTGTTGAAATAAATGGACTCAGTTCATTTTTTGATGAAATAAAACCAATAATTGAGGGATTACAAAAAACGATAGAAGATCTACCAACGGCATTGCTTCAGTTTTGCATCAATAAACCATTTATCGACAAAGTAATTTTTGGAGTGAATACTATTGATCAATTCAAAAGCAACATCCAAGGAATATCGAAGAATCTATCACCCCTGCCTATAAACACAAAAAAAATAAATGAATCAATCTTAATTCCATCTAAATGGCCAAAATAACTGAAATTTTCAATCTTGGAAATAAAAATGCAATTGTAACTGGTGGCTACGGACATCTTGGCAAGGGAATCGTTCATGCCCTTTTATCATGTGGTTGCAACGTTATTGTTGCAGGGAGATCCAAAGAAAAGTATCAGAATGCTTTTCCAAATAATACCGACAATAACCTTCATTTTCAGGAAATTGATATTATGAGTACTGAAAGTATTGAAACCTGTTTCTCCGAAGTACATAAAAAATTTGGCAATATCGACATTCTAATCAATAATGCACACAGTGCCAAAGGAAGTTCACAGGAAAACATGAGCGATGATGACTGGAATTATACAATGGAAGGGGGTGTGGGTTCTGTTCACAAATCTATTCGTACCATTATTCCATACATGAAAAAACAAAAAGCCGGGAAAATCATCAACATTACATCCATGTACGGAATTGTAAGCCCCGATTTTGAAAGCCTTTACATAGGTGATAATTGCGAAAAATACACCAATCCGCCACATTATGGTGCTGCAAAGGCTGCCATGATTCAACTCACAAAATACTATGCAGTCTTATTAGGCAAGTATAACATTTATGTAAATGCAATCTCGCCGGGACCTTTTCCTAAAGAAATAATTCAAAATGAAAATCCGGAATTCATTAACCGTTTAAAAAATAAAAACCCGCTCAAAAAAATTGGAGAACCCGAAGATTTAGCGGGTGTTATTGCTCTGTTGAGTTCACCGGCATCCGACTTTATTACCGGACAAACTTTTCAGGTAGATGGAGGATGGACAATATGGTAGGTAATACATACATTATTCTTCAGGCGCGCATGAACAGCACACGATTGCCTGAGAAAGTTATGTATCCAATTGGTGGAACTCCCTTGATAGGCATTTTATTTAAAAGAATAAAAAATGCCGGATTTCCAATTGTATTGGCGACATCAACAAAAAGCGAAAATGACATCTTAGTCGAATATGCAAAAGAACAAAATATTGCCATTTTTAGGGGAAGCGAAGACAATGTTTTGGAAAGATACTATCTGGCCGCAAAAGAATTTAAAGCTAAAACTGTTATAAGAATCACTGGTGACAATCCATTGCTTGATGGCTATTTTTTAAAAGAACAAGTTGAATTATTTAATGATAACAAAAACGAACGTAAATATCTTTCTTCAGGTTTGAGTCAAACTTATCCATTGGGCATGTCGGTTGAGATATTTGGATTTAATCTTTTAGAAGAAGCTTATAAAAATGCCGAATTGCCCGGAGAATTTGAACATGTAACACCTTACATGCACCAAAACAAACCAGGCGACATTGAAATTATTGCACCTAAATTGGATAGAATAAAATACCATTACCGTTTAACTGTCGATACCGAAGATGATTTCCTTTTTAATCAAACATTGATTGAAGAATACGGATGTGACAACCTTCGATTGAAAGAGATTATTTCGATTATCGATGAACACCCTGAACTATTGCAAATCAACAAAAACAGCATCCAAAAAAAGTGGAATGAGTAAGCCCCAAAATACAAAACAACGCACCATCGTCTTTCGTGCCGACGGCGGCCCTTCCATTGGCATGGGCCATTTTACCCGCACTCTGGCACTGGCCGAAATGCTTAAAGGTGATTCCTAAAATCTTAAAACGAGTTTCGCATTAAATATTAATCCCCATTAGTGGTTATTAGCAGTTATTAGCAGTTATTAGCAGCTATTAGTGATTATTAGCGTATATTAGCGGCATTAAAACCAAACCAGATGAAATTTAATCCATTCAGACCAAATAGTATTGCTTCTTCCGAGCTATTTCAGGGGCGAAAGGAAGAAATGATACTGATCGAACAGAGTCTGTTTCAGACAAAGAATGGTAATCCACAACATTTTTTGATCGAGGGTGAACGTGGATTAGGTAAATCATCGCTCTTTTTGATGGTGGAGCAACAAGCAACCGGCAAAATTCCCCTGCGAAACTCCGAGAAAGTGAATTTTATTGTAATCAATATTGAACTTGATTCTACGCAAACCTTTTTCGAAATTTTAAAATCAATAGCTGCCGATTTTAAACGTGCCCTTTCCGAAAGAGAAAAAATAAAGACCCTGGCTGCCGGCGTATGGAATTTTTTAAGTAATTGGGAAATCCTTGGTGTTCGTTACCACAAAATTGACGAGAACCTTATTCAACCTTATGAGATATTGAATGAACTGGTATTGAGCTTTGAGAGAGTAATAAAACTGGCCAATAGCGAAATTGATGGCATTCTAATACTAATTGACGAAGCCGACAGGCCCGGTGAAAAAGCATCTTTAGGAGAAATTGTAAAATTACTTACTGAAAAGCTTTCAAAAAGGGGCTGCGACCAGGTTTTAATTGGGATGACCGGGCAACCAGGGTTAATAGCCAAACTGAAAGCGAGCCACGAATCATCGTCGCGTATTTTCTCAGTACTTACGCTCAAACCTTTAAGTGAAGAAGAAAATATGGCCGTTGTGATGAGTGGGCTGAAAAAAGCAAATCAGGTAAATACCCAACAGACAACTATTGATGAGGATGCATTGAAACTAATTTCACAATTATCGGAAGGTTATCCTCACTTTTTACAGGAATTTGCCTATAAAGCATTCGAAAAAGACACGGATTACCGTATTTGTGCCGATGATGTAAAAGATGGAGCTTTTGGTGATAATGGAGCTCTTAACCAATTAGGAAATAAGTATTTTAACGAACTGTATTTCACCCAAATTGGCTCCGATGAATACAGGAGGGTACTACAGGCTATGGCACGGTTTTCTGATTCCTGGGTAAACAGGACAAAAATCAAACATGAAATTGAGATAAAAGACACTACTTTAAACAATGCTTTACAGGCATTGAAAACCAGAAACATCATTATTCCAAACCCCGGACAGCAGGGAGAATTCAGATTGCCAACAAAATCATTCGCGGCCTGGATAAAAGCATTCTATATGTTAGATGAAGAGCCGTTTAACAGTACTGATTCAGATTTTAATAAAGAAAAGGAATCATCTAAATGAAACGCACCATCATATTCCGAGCCGACGGCGGGCCAACCATCGGCATGGGCCATTTTACCCGTACCCTGGCACTGGCCGAAATGCTTAACAAACATTTTTATTGCATTTTTGCCACCCGCCAGCCTACGGAATACCAAATAAATGAAATTGATAAAATATGCCACGGCCGAATCGATTTACCGGAAGATGATTCACATTTTGAACAGTTTTTAACCCATTTAAAAGGCGATGAAATTGTTGTGTTAGACAACTACTATTTCACCACTGAATACCAAAAAGCCATAAAAGCCAAAGGCTGTAAACTGGTTTGCACCGACGACATGCACGACAAAAACTATGTGGCCGATATCGTAATTAATCATGCCGAAGGAATTGATCCCAATTCATACTCGAAAGAATCATATACAAAGCTCCTACTCGGGTTTCAATATGCATTAATTCGCAAAGAATTTCGCCAGCCTATTGGGACGTGCGAAAAGAAATATTCCTGTCTTCTGATTATGGGCGGCGCTGATCCATTCAATTTGAGCGAAAAATTCATCCAAATTCTCAAGGAAAATAATTTGGAAAAACCTATCGCGGTTGTTTCATCATTAAAACCAAAATCGTCAGAAGTATGCTGGTTCCATCATTTGAATGCCCTTCAGATCTCGAACTTAATGGATCAATCGGAATTTGGTTTTTTCCCTGCAAGTACTGTTGCCATTGAAGCTTGTGCCAGACAACTTCCTTTTCTTACTGGCTATTATGTCGACAACCAAAAGTTTTTGTATGAAGGTTTGGAAAAAAACGGACTCGCTTTATGCATCGGGAGCCTGTTAGACTTGAAAAAGAACCAATTCAAACAAGCGATTCAAAATATTACTCTTGAGGAAAAGCGAATTTTAATAAAAGGCAAACAAAAAATGAAGCTTGACCATCAGATAAAAAATAGATTTGTAGACTTATTTCAAAAAATATGGAATTAAGAATTCGTGAAGCTAAGCAAGCCGATGCTCATTATTTGTATCTACTTGCAAATGATCCTGTAACTCGTAACAACTCATTTAACTCAAAGTCGATCGATTGGGAAGATCATGTTGTATGGTTTGAAAAAACCTTAAATGATCCAAACAGATATATCTTCATTGCAAATCAAGACAGCAACAACGTTGGTGTTGTAAAATTTGAAACAAAAAGCGAAACTGTAATTGGAGTCACTGTCGATCCAAAGTTTAGAGGAAGAGGGCTTGCAGCAAGTATTATTCGAAATGGATGTTTGAAATTTTGGGAATACCAAAGTAATGACATTATAGCCTACATCAAATTAAGCAATATTGCATCAATCAAATCCTTTATTAATGCCCATTTCTCACGAATTGAAAATACAATGATCAATGGATTTGAATGTCAAAAATTAATAGCGAGTAAAAAATAATGGAAAAACAAGTATACAAAGAACAAGTCTTTATAATTGCTGAACTTTCGGCCAATCATGGTCAAAATATTGAAGTTGCCATAGAAACCGTTCGTGCAGCAAAGCGTGCCGGTGCCGATGCCATAAAATTGCAGACGTACACAGCGGAAACAATGACCATTGACTGCAACAACAAATATTTTAAAGATGTTTTAAACGGTTCAATTTGGGAAGGACGTTCACTGTACGACCTTTATAAAGAAGCCTACACACCCTGGGAATGGCACAAAGAATTATTCCGGGTAGCAAAAGAAGAAGGTTTGTTATGCTTTTCCACACCTTTCGACAATACGGCAGTCGATTTTCTGGAGCAGTTTAATCCGCCAGCTTACAAAATTGCTTCGTTCGAAATTCAGGATATTCCCCTGATAGAATATACCGCCTCCAAAGGCCGGCCAATGATCATGTCAACCGGAATTGCCGAACTCGAAGACATTGAACTGGCAGTACAAACCTGCCGCGATGCCGGGAATAACGATATAACGCTACTTAAATGCACCTCCTCCTACCCGGCTCCCATCGAAGAAGCCAACTTGGCTACCATCCCCGATTTAAAGGAGCGCTTTGGCGTTGAAGTTGGATTATCCGACCACACCCTGGGCATTGTTGCCCCTGTTGTTGCCGTAACACTCGGTGCTCGGGTAATCGAAAAGCATTTTATCCTCAACAAATCCATTGGTGGCCCCGATGCCTCCTTTTCGTTAGATGAAAAAGAATTTACCGAAATGGTTGCAGCCGTTCGCCAGGCAGAAAAAGCTGTCGGACAAGTTTCCTACGAACTAACTGAAAAGGTAAAAGCCAGCCGTAAGTTTGCCCGCTCGCTGTTTGCAGTAAAAGACATTAAAGCAGGTGAGATTTTTACCGAAAAAAACGTTCGCTCCATTCGACCTGGATATGGCTTGCACCCTAAATATCTGAAAGAAATACTCGGGAAAGTGGCGAAAGAAGATTTGGAGAAGGGAACACCGTTGAATTCAAATTATCTATTAGGAAAATAATCAATCTACATTTCACTTTACTTAACATGAAAAACATTAATGGTTTTTATTTAAAAATAAACTTTTCCGATGAATCTATAATAAATTTTCACCAACTTGATAGTCATAGTTGTATTAAGTACATCGAAAATAATTTAATAATATTTGTACAAGCTGGGATTAGATCAAAAGAAAGTGCCAAAACAATTGCAAAAAATTACAAATTAAACACAAACAATCACAAACCATCTCGATATACTGAAGGATCATTCGTAATTATTGACAAAGAGAACCGAAAGGTAATTGCAGGTAGAGATAGATCCCAGGCATATCATTTATACATCTTTTTATCTGAAAAACATATTTATTTATCAACTGACATCTCTACTTTTTTACAAAATGAATGTAAGGAAATTGATGCTGTTGCTTTAGATCTATATCTAAATCAAGGAATTGTACTAGCACCCTTCCCCATTGTTAGAGGTGTTAATGCATTGTTGCCTGGCCATTGCATAACCTTTGGTGTTGATATGACACCGATTGAACAAGTTTTCTGGAAAATTGAAAAGGTCGAAATCCCTAAAAATTATAATGACGCCGTTAGAAAATATGGTGAATTATTTTTAGAATCAATTCAAAATAATCTATCAGAAGATACCAACGCTGTATTTTTATCGGGAGGTAGTGATAGTGCAGCTGTAATGGGAGCTCTTAATAAATTAAAAGTTAAAAATGTACATGCCACCCACATGGCTATTGATGGAAATTTTGAATTTGAAAGAGAAGATGTTAAGAAACTTCAAGATGCATATAATTTTAATCTACACTATATTAAACCAGAAATTACTGATAACAATTGGAAGGAATACGTTAGAGAATCTTTAATTAAAGGCACACCAAACTCAATTTATATTTCCTATCCAGCATATCGAATGATGGGTCATAAATTTCGAGAATTAGTACCTCCTGGTACAACAGTTTTCAATGGTGAAATGTGTATTCTAGATCAGGGTTTCAACGAAAGTTCAGATAAAACCAGAAAAATCAGGAGGTGGTTTTATATGAAATCTGGCAGATATCTATCCAAAGGATTGAAAATATGGCCTGAAAAATTTGAAGTTAAATGGGAAAAAATTAGAAAACCATATATAGAGAGGCATTCTTCTATTGATAAATATAATGTTTTAAGAACCACATTACAAACATTTTTGCATTCTATTGGTCGACCTGCTGATTATTATGGTGGTTTAAAACTTGGTTTCAGGGGAATGCCCGGTATATGGAATGGCATATCCTTACTACCTAATAGTTACGAATTTAACATTAGGAAAATTGCAAAAGAAAAGTTCTTTGATCATTTCGAAAATGATCTTAGAAATAAAGATTGGCGACAATCAATTGCAACATTAAGTGCTCTTTGGTATTCCGAATCGAGCAATTTCACTATGCCGCTGGATACGGCCGCTGCCGGTAACTTAAATATGTGTTTTCCCTTTAGCTCTGTTGATCTAATGGATTTTGCAGCTTCACTGCGCCTTGAATGGACTATTGATAAAAAAATCCAAAAAGATATGTGTTATCACTTTCTCGATATGCCACATCAGGTAGCTTATCGTATGAAGAATCACAAACAAAAGTTTTCATATTTCGATACGATCTATGGGAACATGAAAAACGAGATGATTCAAATGGTTTTAGAAACTGACTTTGGACCACTAAATGAGGGCATAAAGAAATTAAATCACGCCAAAAAACTGGATGGAAACAAGTTGCTATCTCTTTATGGTATAGCATTGATAAAAAATGAGTATAACCTTCATATTCAATAACAATTAATTGCAATTGTTCAATGATAATTAAAAAAGCAAAAAACTTAAAATTAGTTTCTTTCAGTTATTTAAACCAAGCCATCTCAATGGCTTTGCATCTATTACAAGTAAAAATCCTTACAAGTTTTTTAACACAAAATAATTATGGTGGGTGGAATCAAGTTCAAGTAACAATTAACTTTATTATTGTCATATTCACTTTAAATTTAGGGCATGGTTTTATTCGTTACGCAAGTTCGTATACAAAAGAATTTAAAGAAAAAACCTTTTTTTCTGTACTAACATTTCAAACAGCGTTAACTTTTCTAATAATTCTAATTATGTTCCCTTTTCAGAGTGCGATAATGGTCTTTATTATTCAAAAACACTCTGTAATTTTATATTTTTTAATGAGCTTAACCTCAATACTCATTATTTCAATATCGAACATCCAAAATTTCCTTCTTGTTTCTGGCAAAGAAATCCAAATGATTCGTCAAAATTTGATACAAGTTGTTTCCGATGTAGGTTTCACAGTATTAGGAGTTTTGCTTAAACACGATATTGTTGGTGCATTGGCAGGCTATGCTACAAGTAAATTGTTCTGTTTTGCTTTATTTTCGTGGATAAATAAAATTAATTACCGAAAGCTTTCTTTTTCTTCTGAAATTATAAAAACGTTACTTAAGTTCAGCTTGCCTTTGTTATCAATAAGCATAGCCTATTGGGTCATTAATTCAAGCAACCGATACTTAATTAATTACTTTTTAGGTTTAGATGCGGTAGGAATGTTTTCTGTTGCCAACCGCTTTCCAATGATGTTGGTAATAATTTTCACCCTTTTGTCCACTATATTTTTATCCAATATTTCACGTTTGTTCGACAATGGAAACATGGAGCGAGTAAGTTACTGGTTTTCGATAATATTACGCATATTCTTTGTAGTTGGCACAGCCGGCGGAGCATTTTTAATTGCGGCAAACCGGCCTTTAACGTTAATTGTATCAAACAAAAATTATCTGTTTAACGGTCTTCCACTGGTTTACCTGTTTGTATCTTTAGGTAGCTTGGCTTTTGGTGGCTTTCAGATAATCAGTCGTTTGTACGATCTTGAAAAAAAAGTTTATCAAAACAGTTTTAACTGGATATTTGCGATGATATTAAATATCATTCTAAATGTTTCATTAATTCCTCTATTAGGTATAGTTGGTGCAGCCATAGCTACAGGGGCTACATTTGTAATTGGATTTATACTGGCAATAATAAAACGTCCAAAACAAATAGATATAAATGTACCCTGGGTTAAAATTATAATTGTATTATCGGTTTCATTTATTTCTGCATATTTTTACGCTTTTTACAATGAAGCCGAAATGTCAATTCTATCCGGTTTCTTTACAGCCATTATATTTGCTGCACTTTCTTTATCACTAAGTTTTATATTACGAATTATCACGATAAAAGAACTCGTTTTACTAATCAAAAACTAAAATAGTTGTAAACAAATACTATGATTAAACAAATTGTTATATATACACGTCCATGGGAAGTAAAATTCCATATTGCACTCGGTAAGGAACTTAACAAGCAATACCCGAATGCGTATTTAAAGTTTGTCACTTTTTTTTACGATACCCATCAATATCTGGTAAAAAACAAACTTGACTCAATGCTTTTTACCGAAGAATTGAAAAAAATCCAACAATTGAAGGATATATCGCATATCGACAAAGAATTAAACCAATGCGGCTTAAACCTGAATATGCTTGCAGCAATGGAGCGTTTCCTGCCAAAAGAAAGAAAGGCAGCAAATAAATTTATTGTTGAACATACTATGGTTTTGGATGAATTAATAACTGAAAATACATTGTCCGTTTCATCTATGTTCGATCACTTTATATATGTCCTTGCCGGTATGTTAGCAAACATTCGCAACGGGTTTCACTTTGCATTTTTAACTGCCGGCCTTCCGCCAAACCGTGTTATCGCATTAAAAACGCCATGGGAAACCTGGAACTATAATTATCCGGTAGAATATGCTGAGAAGTTATTGGCTGATTCTATTTCAAAAATGGAAATTCCGGCTGAAAAGAGAATTGCTTATATGAAAAATACAAAACATATACCTTTTTACAAAAGATTTAAATCAACGGTTAACGACTATATTGTCGCCCAGAAAGATTACAACAGAGGGAACTATTTTAAATTAAGACCTTTACAAAGAATTAAAATAAGCATATCTGGTAGAATAAAGAAACTTCAATCATTTGAAAACTTAATGGATATAAAGACAGTATCCGAATTTAATAATTTTAAGCAACCATTTATTTATTGTCCACTTCACATGGAGCCCGAGGCAACAATATTAATGTACAGCCCTTGGTTACGCAACCAGATAGAACTCTGCCGTTTAATTTCGCAAGCTCTACCTGTTGGAGTATCTCTTTTAGTAAAAGAAAACCCAAAAATGATTAACATCCGGCCGTCATCCTATTATAATAAATTGAAAGAAATTCCGAATGTGATGTTGGTCTCACCTAGTATTGAATCAAAATTGTTAATCGATAAATCCATCGGCGTAATTAGTCTGGCAGGTAATGCTTCTTTTGAAGCTGCAATATTAAATAAGCCTAGCATGTGTTTTGCAAAACCACCATTTGCTGATGTAGTACAATATTCAAATTTTGCTGAAAATTTTAAATTAACTCACCTTAACAAAATCATTCAGTACTGGTTGGAAAAACCAAATTTTTCAATAGACTTATCGAAATGGCATGCGTGGGTAAACAGCACTTTCGAAGGAAACCTTATTCCACAAAAATCATTGCATACAAATAAAAATGAAACAATTGTTTCAAAAGAAACACTAGAGTCAAGTAAAAAGTATATCGTCAACATGGTACAGCAAAAAAATAATGGGGAATAGGTTTAATATACGAAAATTCATCGACTACTTTGGCGTATTTATTTTACTCGCCATAAGCGGGAATCCGGTTGTTACAAGAGCTCCATGGTATCAAAGCTTTTTGATATTTATTGGATTATTTATAATAATTCTGCTTGTGGGGAAGTTGCGTAAGGCATTTTTTAAAAAAATAAGCATTTACATTGCATTTTTTTTAGGAATTTTTGCTGTTCAATATTTTAACTTTGGCTGGAATACCCTACCGGGCATACTGGGTTTTTCGCTAAAATGTTTAATCGGCGGATACATTATCTGGCACATGAGAGAAAGATTCATTCCTGTTTATACAAACACCATAGCATTTTTATCAGGAGTAAGCCTTTTCTTTTTTTTGTTATCCTTGTCAGGAATAATTTCACTTCCAAACCTGATTCCTGTTTACGATGTACCTTCTTATGATTCATTAGGCATATACATCGATTCAAGTAAAATTCCAAAACGCAACCAGGGTATGTTTTGGGAACCGGGAGCTTTTGCCGGCTACATTATTGTTGCATTTATTTTAAACATTCAAGATTTTACTGAAAGATTTAGGATGAACAAAACGAAATTCATAGTACTAGGTGGTGCGCTAATAAGCACTCAAAGTACAACTGGTTATATTCTGTTTGCTTTATTTCTAATCATTGTTAGTTATCAATTTATTAAACGAAACTGGATTGTTGGCTTTTTGATAATACTAATAGTCTCTCCACTAATATATTCAACTTTCATAAATCAAGAATTTTTGTTGGAAAAAATCACCTTGCAATACGAGAACAGCATTGAAAAAGGGGGAGATTATGATCCGAGTAGATTTGGTGCGCTCTTATTTGATATACATTACATAAAAAAACACCCACTTACAGGTAATGGCCTGCATGAAAAAACACGTTATTCAGATCATCCTCATTTATGGTTAGATAGAGGTGGCCATGGCAATGGTTTTTCAAACTTTATTGCCACAGTGGGATTTATTGGTATGTTTTTTTACTTATTACGTTTGTACAAATATTTACCATTATCCAAAGAAAATAAAATAGTATTTGTTATTCTTATAGTGCTATTGCTGCAGGGTGAACAGTTCCTGAATTTTCCTCTTTTTTTAGGGTTGCCTTTTATTAACTGCAAAATACAAGAAGAAATATAATGAATTATAAAGTAGCCATACTCCTAACCTGCCATAACCGAAAGGATAAAACACTTGCCTGTTTAGATGCCCTGTACAATGCAAGTATACCGGAAAACACAGAAATGGATGTTTTTTTGGTAGATGATGGCTCTACTGACGGAACAAGTGAAGCAGTGAAAAAATCATTCCCTGAAGTCAATGTCATTCAAGGCAATGGCAATTTATTCTGGAATCAGGGAATGCGCTTAGCCTGGCAAACGGCAAGTAAAAATGCTGATTATGACTTCTATTTGTGGTTGAATGATGATACAATCATTGATAAAAATGCCTTATCTGAGCTGTTTGAAAACTACCACGATGCATTAAAAAGAGACGATAAACCCGCTATTGTTGTTGGTACATGCAGGTCTGATAAAAGTAGTAATGAATTTTCGTATGGCGGCAGAAATGAAAGCGGGCGATTATTACCAAACGGAGAATTACAGAAAAGCAAATACATCAATGGGAATTTGGTTTTAGTACCACAAGCAATTTTTAAACAAATTGGAATGTTATCAAACAATTATACCCATGCACTGGGAGATAATGACTATGGATTGCGTGCAATACTTGCAGGATTTACATGTTACATATCCAAGCATTATATTGCCACTTGTCCCCGTAATCCAGGCATCCCTGGTTGGTGTAATCCTGATAATTCATTAAACAAACGTTGGCAGCTACTGCATACACCCACAGGTCTCAACATCAAAGAATACAATCATTACCGCAAAAAATTCTGGGGCAAAAAATGGATGATTTTTGCCTTGAAAGCCTATTTAAAAACAATGATACCAAATATTTATGGAAAGCTCTCAAAATCAAAATAAACTCGCACCAATTTGCCTATTCACATACAACCGCCTTTCCGAAACCCAGCAAACTGTTGAAGCATTAAAAAAAAATTATCTCGCACCCGAAAGTGAATTGTTTATTTTTTCAGACGGGCCAAAAGATAACAGTGGTGCCCAAAAGGTAAATGAAGTTCGAAAATATTTAAAAACTATAGATGGATTTAAAACAATAACCATTTACGAATCACAAAAAAACAAAGGCTTAGCCAATTCTATAATTTCAGGTGTCACGCAAATAATTGAGCAATATGGTAAAATAATTGTATTGGAAGATGACTTAATCACTTCATCCAACTTTTTGGATTATATGAATCAAGCACTTGATTTTTATGAAAATCATCCAAACATTCATTCTGTTTCTGGTTATACGTTAGATTTACCTTATCTAAGAGAATACTCTAAGGATTATTACTTTGGTTATAGAGCCTCATCTTTAGGATGGGGTAGCTGGTTAAGTAAATGGGTAGACATAGATTGGAATGTTAGTGATTACAAAATTTTTAGACATAGTTTTAAAGCGAAATATGCATTCTTTAAAATAGGTAGTGATATGCCTAGGATGCTTAAAAGACAGCAAGAAGGGAAAATTGACTCGTGGGCAATAAGATGGGGTTATCATCAATTCAAAAAAGGATATTTTACTGTTTTTGCATCAAAATCAAAAGTAAATCACATTGGTATTAGCAATGATGCAACTCATGCCGTTGGTGCAAAAAAATTTGATACTCCACTTGACAGCGGCATCAAACAAAATTTTCACTTTTCAAATGAAATCCAGATAAATCGTAAATTAATCCGTCAATTTAAAAACAAATTTTCATTAATAAAACGTGCCTTAGACAAAATAAAAAGAATAACAACTCAATGAAGTCAAAGATTCTCTTCATACTTCACACTCCCCCTCCAGTACATGGTTCTTCGGTAGTGGGCAAAGCAATTAAAGACAGCCAAGTAATAAAAGAGGCCTTTGAATGCACTTACATCAATTTGGGAACATCACGCACAGTTGATGAAATAGGGAAAAACCCTTTTGTAAAAATTGGGCGTTATCTCAGAATAATTGTTGATGTTTTAAAGCAATTGCTCACCAATAAACCAAACTTGTGCTACTTAGCCATTACCGCCAAAGGTCCCGCGTTTTACAAAGACAGCCTCATAGCCTTGCTGGCTAGTGGTTTCGGAGTTCGCATGGTGTACCACTTTCACAATAAAGGAGTCAGTACCCGCCAACACAAAGCTTTAGATAATTTCTTATACAAAAGTGTTTTTAAAAATGCAAACGCCATCTTGCTATCTAAATATTTGTATCACGATGTAGAAAAGTATTTCACAACTGACAGTGTTCATTATTGCCCGAATGGCATACCTGAAACAGCCATAAGCCGAAAGCCAAAAGCCAAAAGCCACGCCGTTGAGATTTTATTCTTGTCGAATTTGATAGAATCAAAAGGGGTGTTTGTGTTGCTTGAAGCCTGCAAAATATTGCACGACAAACAAATTCCATTTCATTGCACCTATGTGGGTAGCGAGGGAGATATAACAGCAACCCGGTTTCAGCAAAAAGTTCAGGAATTAAATTTGGCTAATCAGGTAAACTACGCCGGGAAAAAATATGGTCCGGAAAAAGAAAAAGTTTTTGCAAATGCACATATTTTTGCATTTCCAACCTATTATAAAAACGAAACATTTGGCCTTGTTAATCTGGAAGCAATGCAGCACTTTTTGCCAATTGTATCAACTTTTGAAGGAGGAATACCTGATGTTATAGAAGATGGGGTAACCGGGTTTTTAGTGCCTCAACAAGATTCTCAAGCGTTGGCAGAAAAACTTGAGATCTTAATACAGAACCCCGCTTTGCGCCAACAAATGGGTGAAGCTGGTCGCCTTAAATACGAACAGGAATTTACCTTAAACAAGTTCGAAGAACGCTTAAAAGGGATTTTAATGGAGATAATTCAGTAAAATCAATAATTATTTCTATTTTTATAAGTCTGCAACAAAACCAATCCTTATGAAAACTATTGGCCACCATACCTGTAGCAAAAAAAACGGCAAAGCATTTATCCTCAAAAATGCTCCGTTTTTATCGGAATATAATGAAACAGGCAAAGTACTTAAATTTTTAGGCACGGGCTACTATTTTTGGGACGATAACATTGAGATGGCACACAATTGGGGGCGCTCGCATTTTCACTGTAGCTACTACATTATTGAATGCCAACTGCACCTAAAAAGCAACATATTTCTCGATTTAGTGGGTAATAGGGGGCATTTACGCTATTTTAGAGAAATGATAAAGCAATTTGAAAAACATGGATATAAACGTTCAAGCTGGACTATTGGCGCATTTATCGAATTTTTAAAATCAAAAGAAAAAGATATGCCGGGCATTTTCCCTTTTAAAGCGATAAGGTCTATAGACAATAGCGTGATCCCTAAAAACAAAAACACCATTCAATTTGTTGATAATAAACCAAATTACACAAACCTCGACCCTCGCTTGGTGATTTGTTTAATTGAGAAAAACGATGTAATATTGCAGTCCAAAAAAATTGTATAACAGGCAAAAACATACGACTATGGATACATTTGAAAAATCATTAAAGCTTATCGACAAGTATTTTGCCGAAACCAATCGCCATGTTGTTGTAGAGGAATTAAGCAAGTACGATTCCATGGCTATCGAAGGCCTTACTTTTGATGAATACCTTGCCGGTTTTTCGGAACATTTTACATTTAATGAGTTTAACCCGGGCAATGCATCTGCCGATTTTTTCACAACAATATCTACCGACAATAATCCCTTAAACTCAAAAATTGAAATGACATTTGAAAGTATCAACGGCATTACTTTCGACACTTTTTCGAGCAACATACAACAGCAATATACCGGTAATTGCAACTTACCCGAAGCCGCATAAATTATGAGCCACCCCGAGAAACAACAAGCCATCCGCTTGCTTAATTTTGCCGTTAGCGATGTTGACATGCATATTGATAAGCTTGCCTGCGATGACCCAAAAAGCAAAATGGATGTAAGTATCGAATTTGGGCTCGGTTTTGATGAAAAGCAAAACTATAACTATTCTGTAACATTCAACGTAGAGCTTAAACGCCAAAACAACTCTTTTGCTTTAACCCTGAAAGCTACAGCTCTATTCGAAACCCAAGAACCAATTGATGAAGATTTCAAAAAATCGGGTTTTGTAAAAATCAATTCACCGGCCATAGCTTTTCCTTTTATACGCAGTTTTATAAACACTCTTACCACAAATGCAGGCATTAGTCCGGTTATTTTGCCCGCTTTTAATTTTTCTAATCCTACGGAAAATTAATCAAAATTGCTTTCAATTTATTGTTTTATCCCCCTTGCCTTGCGTCAACAAATTGACTCAGCCAGCCGCCTCAAATACGAACAGGAATTTACCTTAAACAAGTTTGAAAAACGCTTAAAAGGGATTTTAACAGAGATTGCAAAATGAATAACAAACGTTTCAACATACAAAACATCGCCATTTCGGCCACCAATATACCACACGCCTTATCGGTAATTGAAAAAGCTGGAGCTGAAAATAAACCCGGGTACATTTGTGTAACCAATGCCCGCACCACACACCTGGCCAACCACAACGAGGAATATTGCCACATACAAAACAGCTCCTTACTTACGGTACCCGATGGCGCACCTTTGGTTTGGATAGCACGCAACAAGGGTTTTACAGAGGTAGGCAAGGTTTCGGGCAAAGATTTTATGGATGCCTTGTTTGCTGTTTCCACAGAAAAAGGCTACTCGCATTACTTTTTTGGTAGTACCCCTTACACCATTGAGCAACTCAAAGGCAATTTAGAGAAACAATATCCCGGTATAAATATTAAGGGTGCAGTTTCGCCCCCCTTTCAACCCATTGAGGATTTTGATATTGAAGGACTGGCAAAAAAACTCAACCAATTGCAACCCACCTTTTTCTGGTGTGGCCTGGGCGCACCCAAGCAGGAAAGGCTTAATGCCTTGTTGCAACCCAAGCTCAATTCAACATCGAAAATATTGCAAAGCAACTTGATTCAATATATAGTGACTTATTATCAACCACTAAAAAATAAATAAAAATGGCAACATATACATTAAAAAACATCAACGGAACCAGTGATAATAAAGTACCCAAAGGTTATAGCTCATGGCTTGATTACTGGGATAGAAACAATGAGAATATTGACAGCTCATTTTTTTGTCAAGCAGTTGGTTGTTCCGAATTTGCAATAAATGGGGCACATGTCCAATTACAAGGTGGAAACAACCAATGGTACATTGTACCATTTTGTGCAAAACACAACAACCATAACAACACTTCAACCATGCAAGTTATTGGTCCATTGGTTCCTGTTAATTTATCAAACCCAATTTTAAGATAACTTCAAACCTTTTTATAAAATCATTATATCTTTATTTGGGTCATGTAGCAAACTAAAATATGAAAGAAAAACTCAGAGTAATAAACACATTTGGTTTTAATGTATTTTCTGACAGTTTAGAAAAAATTCAATTACGATCAAATAAACCTAAGCTCTTAAACACCATCAGCCCGAACTCTTATGGTATTTCTACAAAAGACTCATTTTTCCGTGAAACACTAAAGAATTCAGACTACCTCGTTCTCGATGGAGTTTATTTTGCTTTATCTTCCATTCTTCTGCAAAACAAGAATATCCGGAAAAACCAGGGGCCTGATGTTTTCTATCATTTTATGGAGCGCATGAATAATGAAAATGGTAAAGTCTTTTTTTTAGGAGCATCGCAACAAACACTTGAAAAAATAAAAGCAAAAGCTAACTTAGAATATCCCAAAATAACAACAGGCATTTACTCTCCCCCATACAAACCCGAATTCACACATGAAGAAACGCGGAAAATGGTTGAGTCGGTAAACAATTTTAAACCCGATGTTTTGTTTGTTGGAATGACATGCCCCAAACAGGAAAAATGGGCTTACCAAAACAAAAAAAATATAAATACAAAATTAATCTGCTGTGTTGGGGCAGTTTTCGATTGGTATGCCGGTAACCAGAAAGAAATTCATCCGCTCTGGTGGAAACTCAGATTAGGATGGTTAAAACGTACAATTGATCGCCCCGAAATTTTAAAAAGATATCCCAATATTGGCATATTCTTTTGGCATTTATTTTTGGCATTACTTGGAAATAAAAAATATAAATATGGAAAATTCTAAAAAAATAAAACTCGCAATCATAGGTGCTGGCCGTATGGGTATTACACACTACTCCATTATAAACAGCCACCCCAATGTTGAAATTGAATCGGTTGCCGACCCCTCAACCCTGGTACTTACCTTAATGAAAAAATACCTTCCGGTTAAAACCTTTAAAGATTATAACGAGCTACTCGAAAAAGCCAAACCCGATGCTGTTCTGGTGTGTACTCCGCCAAACCTCCATTTTCAAATCATCGAAAAATGTGCAAAACTTGGCATACATGTTTTTTCCGAAAAACCGTTTACCAGCAAATTTGAAGCTGCCTCGGAACTAAACGCATTGTTTTCAAAAACAAAGCTGGTAAATCAAGTTGGCTACGTAAACCGTTTTAACGATATTTTTTGCAAAACAAAAGAGTTTGTTGAAAATGGTTTAATTGGAAAAATCATTCGCTTCAAATCAGAAATGTTCAGTTGTACCATTACCAAATCCGACGAAGGTTCGGGATGGCGTGCATCGCGCGAAAGTGGTGGTGGTGCTGTTTTCGAAATGGCCTCTCATGCCATCGATTTGGTTAACTTTTTGGTAGGCAAACCCGATAAAATTACAGGCTCATCGCTCAACCACATTTATTCTCAAAATGTTGAAGATGCCATGTCGTCAACTTTTTTGTATAAAAACGGTATAAGTGGTACAATATACGTTAACTGGAGCGACCCCAGTTACCGAAAACCAACCAACAAAATCGAAATTTTTGGTGATGGTGGCCGTATTATGGCTGACCAACATTCGTTAAAAATATTCATGAATAAAGCCAATGAAACGTATAATCTTTGCCAAGGCTGGAACACCTTGTACATAACCGACATTTTTAAACCAGTTCCATTTTATGTTCGTGGCAATGAGTTTACCAGCCAGTTGTATCACTTTATCGATTGCATTCAAAACAAAACTGCAACAAATAAATGCAGCTTTCAGGACGGTGCAAATACACTTGAGGTAATTGATCAGATTTTTAACGATTACGAACAAAATGCAAAATTCTAATATGGAAACAATTGATAAAATAATATTTGGCGACAACCAGTTTTTTGGAATCAACCACATGTCGCAAGAAAAAGCACAACAACTGGCCGAAAAATTTTTCGATATCAAAAACATATACCGTGTTTACGACACAGCTTTTGAAGCAGGCATTAAAGCCGTAATGCTCAACAGCAACGACAGGGCAAAAGAAATTTGCAATCATTTTAGAGAAAATGAAAACAAATACGGCGATATCAATTGGTATCCTTCAATTCCCTATCCACACAAGTATGCCAACCTTGTTGCAGAAAAAGGGATTTTCCCTGCCATAAACGAAGTGTTATTTAAAGATAACTCAGCATTTGGAGTTATGGGCATGCTCGCAAAGGGAGGCACTGCCGTTTTAGGTAAAGATGCCATCAAAATGATGAAAATGCTCATTGATGTAGAAATGAAAATGTTCAAAGGCTTAAATGTAAAAGTGGTATTCCTTCAAAACATCATTACCGATTTAATTCTGGGGTATGGAGTTAAAGAAGTTTTTGAAGAATACTGCAACCATATTCGTAAAAAATACAAAGCAGCCCCCGGGTTAATTACGCAAAACATGCCATATTTAGTTTCAAAGCTTAAAGAATGGGATATTAAAGAAGTTGTTGTCTGTTCTTCCTTCAACAAAATTGGCTATCTCATGTCGCCAAATGTTGAAAGTTATGTCGAAACAGCAAAAAACAACAATCCTACAGAATATCAACTAATGGCTATGTCAACCCTAGCATCTGGCGCTATACCTGCACAAGAAGCTTACAATTTCATCAATCAGCAAAACATACAATCAGTGGTTTTCGGTGCATCAAGCAAAAACCATATCGAAGAAACTGTAAAATTGATAAATATTTAGCAAATGGCTCACCGATTTTGAATTTGTAGATATCCAAACCGCCGTAAAACAAATTTACCCTGTTAAATCAAATGATTCATTTCACGGGG
>Ga0265294_10002595_pt1 | contig 23657 bp, 19 predicted proteins | sample MunlanPumphouse3_FD_192504 | JGI IMG/M metagenome (GOLD analysis project Ga0265294, IMG submission 192504) | Groundwater microbial communities from a municipal landfill in Southern Ontario, Canada - Pumphouse #3 | ecosystem: Environmental > Aquatic > Deep subsurface > Groundwater | place... | reverse complement strand
TAAAATTTTTGTTCTTCTTGACTCTATTCGTATTTTCCAAATTACTTATCATATAAATATGATAAGATTTTCTTCTTTTCTAAACTTTCGCTACCTTTGGTTTCCTTTGTTTCAATGAACTTATCCCAATACTCTACCCTGCTTAAACTATCTCTCTGCTTCTATCAATCAATAGGGTTTGTCGTGTTTGGGAGTGCAAAAGTACAAATCTTTTTTAAACTACCAAACATTTACTATATTTTTTTATTAGATTTACTCCTTATCTATACTTCTATATATATCTTATTTTATTACTAACTTATTAAAGAAAAATAAATTAGACTGTTTTTAATAAAGAATTCTATAATTGTTTTATTTTGCTTTTTCTTGATTGGCTTGTTGTTTGAGAAGCCTCTCCTTGTCCATCTGCTGACGCGTTTTAGATTTCGTTACTATATAAACCCCTAAAAAGACTAAAACAGCTGAAAATACCTTTTCCCATCCAAATTTATCTTGTACCATTACTATAGCAACTACTGCTGCAATTATCGGTTGAAGATAGTTATACATTGTTAGGGTTGTCGGCCTTAGATTCTTTTGCCCAATTGGTATTAGAAGATAGGTTAAAAAGGTTGACAATACTACTACGTAGAATATTTGGCTATAAATGAGTGTTGAAAACTTTGAAATATCAGTTGATATGGCTGTTGGAAGTGCTATTGGGGCAAGTATAACTAAACTAAATAGGAACATCCATTTCATAATTGTTACCGGATGCTTTGTTTTTATAAAATCTCGGAAGAATACTAAATAAGCGGCATAGGATGTACTACTCAAAAGGCAAAGCATATTTCCAGTCCAAGAACCAGAGCCTCCAGCCTTAAAGGCATCACTATTTATAATTAAAATCAATGCTCCTGTCAATCCTACAAGTACTCCTATAAATTTTTTGAATGTTATTGGCTCTTTGAGATAGGCTGCCGAAATCAACATTGTTATTATTGGAGTTAAAGTAATTATTAGAGCTGCATCAATTGGTGTTGTAGTCTGAAGACCTACAATAAATGAGGTTTGATTAAGAGAAATTGCAAATATTGAGCCTAAAAACAATATTAAGAAATCTTTTTTTGTAAGCTTTTCCGACTTAACGAATAGTGAAGCGAACCAAAAAACCAAAGCTGCACCTACTACTCGAAAATAAGTCAATGCTAATGGGTCTATAAATTGATTCGAAAGAACTTCTTTTGCTATTGGAATGTTTAATCCGAATATTATATTGACTACGAGTATGGCTATATGCCCTTTTGAAACACCTTTCATATAAAAAATTTGTGCAAAGGTATAAAAAAATTATTATTTTGTTGTTTTATGAAATCCAAGTCTTAAAGAAAACAAAATTAATGGCTTTATAGTAATGTATATGCTTAAAAAGTAAGGTCAAGTAATACTTAGGAATGTAATATGTTGTGGAACGGGCAGGTAAGGAGGTTGAAGCAAGGATTAATTTGTAGGAAATTTACATTTAGTTGTATAAATAATAATAATTGTATTTCTTTGTCGTTATAGAATGTTGAAATATGGTTTTTTTATTTAATATAATACTAAAATTAACACCTAAGTATTTCAAATAAAAATAATTAAATATAAACTCTAAGAAATTATGATTGATATCATTGAATTAAATGAAAAGATTCAGCGAGAAAGTGCTTTTGTTGATGCAATTAATAATGAAATGCACAAATCTATTGTTGGTCAAAAAGGAATGATTGAACGTTTGATTATTGGTCTTTTAGCTAATGGTCATATTCTTTTGGAGGGTGTTCCAGGATTAGCAAAAACTATGGCCATCAATTCATTGTCTAAAGCAATTGATGCTAAGTTTAGTCGTATCCAATTCACTCCAGACCTATTGCCTGCAGACTTAATAGGCACTATGATTTATAGTCCTAAGGACGAATTGTTTGCAGTAAAGAAAGGACCTATATTTTCTAATTTTGTTTTAGCTGATGAAATAAATCGAGCTCCTGCAAAGGTTCAATCTGCGCTTTTAGAAGCTATGCAAGAAAGACAAGTTACAATTGGAGACAAGACTTATAAGTTAGATGAGCCTTTTTTAGTGTTAGCAACTCAAAACCCAATTGAACAAGAAGGAACTTATACTCTTCCAGAGGCTCAGATGGACCGTTTTATGATGAAGGTTGTTATCTCTTACCCTAAGAAAGAAGAAGAGAAACTTATTCTTCGCCAACAAATTGGAGCTTCTCTTCCAAAGATAGAACCAATTATTAAAACTAATCAAATTCTTCATGCCAGAGAGGTTGTGAAAGAAGTTTATATTGATGAAAAAATAGAAAATTATATAACAGATATTGTTTTTGCAACTCGTTTTCCTGAAGATAATAGGGTTGGAAACTTAAAGCCTTATATTAACTATGGGGCATCTCCACGTGCTACAATTAATTTAGCTTTGGCATCAAGGGCTTATGCTTTTATTAAACGTAGAGGATATGTAATTCCTGAGGATGTTAGGGCAATTTGTTTGGATGTTATGCGTCACAGAATAGGGCTAACCTATGAAGCAGAAGCTGATAACATTACAACAGAAGAAATAATTAATGAAATTATCAATAAAGTTGATGTTCCTTAAAAAATGAATGAAGATTTATTAAAGAAGGTTAGAAAGATTGAGATAAAGACTAAGCGTTTATCGAGGAATATCTTCTCGGGGCAATATCATAGTGCTTTTAAGGGTAGAGGAATGGCCTTTAGTGAGGTTAGGGAATATCAATATGGTGATGAAATTAGAAGTATTGATTGGAATGTTACGGCAAGGTTCAATCATCCTTATGTTAAGATTTTTGAAGAAGAAAGAGAGCTTACTGTTGTTCTTTTAATTGACGTAAGTGGCAGCACTTTCTTTGGAACAAATGGCAGCTTGAAGTCGGAGGTAATTACAGAAATTGCTGCAGTTCTTAGTTTTTCAGCAATTCAAAACAACGATAAGGTTGGAGTAATTTTTTTTAGCGACAGGGTTGAAAAGTATATACCGCCCAAGAAAGGTTCTGCTCATATTCTAAGAATAATTCGTGAACTTATAACATATAAACAATCAGATACAAAAACATCTTTTGACGTTGCTTTTAAGTTTATGAATAATGTTATTAAGAAACGCTGTACTTGTTTTTTGATTACGGATGGGTTTGGAAGGTTTGATGAATCTCTTCAAATAACATCTCGAAAGCATGACTTCTCTACCATAATCATTAGAGATGAAAAAGAAGACTTAATTCCTAATATTGGCTTAGTTCGAATTCACGATAATGAAATGGGTAAGGACATTTGGATAGACACTTCAGACAAGAAGCTATTAAAGACATTTAAAGAGTTTCGCAAAAAACAAGATGAAGAAATCAAGCAAAAGTTTAATCGTTTAGGTATTGATAATATTATGGTTTATACTGGAGAAGACTATATTAGAGCTTTAATGAGCCTATTTGAGAAAGGAGGTAGAAAATGAAAAAGCTGACTTTAATAATTAGCTTGTTAATTCTAAACATAATTGTTTTTGCTCAACCAACAATTCCAAACATAAGCAATAATAAGATTCAAATTGGGGACCAGTTTACGTATTCTTTCAAGCTCCCAATTGAAAAATTTGCAGATCAAGTTATATACAACCCAAATCAAATAGAGGATAGCTTGGAGATTATTAGCCTAAGAATTGATACGGTTGAAGAAAACGGAAAAAGATATATTAATTTCACATACAAATTAACTTCTTTTGTAGTTGGAAAACACCAAATAATCAATACAAATGGGAGGAGCTTTGACTTTCAAGTTATCCCCTTCCCTATTGATACAACTAAGGTTGAGATAAAAGATATTAAAAAGAATAGGGAAGAAAAGTTCTCAATAACAGAAATAATGCCAATCATAATTTGGTTGCTTATTGTAATAGGGTTTTTCATTGCTTTGTATTTCGGAATAAAGATATGGAAGAAATATAGGACAATAAACATTAAAGAAGTTTTTATTAAGCCTAAACCAAAGCTTCCTGCACACATTATTGCAATAGAATCATTAGAGGAGCTAAGAACAAAAAGGCTCTATGAAAATGGTAGGATAAAAGAATACTTTTCAGAGGTTTCTGATATCCTAAGAGTTTATTTGGATGATAGGTTTTCAATTACTGCTATAGAGATGACAACTGATGACATTTTTAACGAAATCGGAGAAAAGGCTATCATTAACAAGGACTCCTTTACTCTACTTGAATATATACTAAAATACGCTGACTTGGTTAAGTTTGCAAAGCACATACCCGATTCATTTATTGGCGATAAGTGTATGAAAGATTCTCTTGAGTTTATCAGCAAAACAAAACTTATTGAAATAGCCGAAAGAAGTGAAAGAAAGGAGGATGAAAATGTTTAGTGGTTTTGAATATCCTTATTTTCTATTTTTGTTTATTTTAATTCCATTGCTTGTAGTTTATCAATACTTTTTTGAAAAAACTGCATATCCGACCTTAAGGTATTCTCAAATCTCTCCATTCGAGAATGCACCCAAGTCTTGGAAGCTACGATTAAAGAACTTCCCTAATTATATTAGATATATTGCACTTGCCTTATTAATAATAGCTATTGCAAGACCGCAATCCTATTTAAGCAGAGATGAAAAAAATGTTGAAGGAGTTGATATAGTTATCGCCTTAGATATTTCTGGTTCAATGTTAGCTCAAGATTTTAAACCAAATAGATTGGAAGCAGCAAAAGAAGTTGCAGTAAACTTTATGCAGGAAAGAAATAATGACAATATTGGATTAGTTGTTTTTGCTGGCGAGTCTTTTACCCAATGTCCTCTAACCACTGACCACTCAATGCTAATAGAGCTAACAACAAAGGTTGAGTGTGGAATAATTCAAGACGGAACTGCAATCGGAGATGGATTATCTACTGCAATAAACAGGATTAAAGATACAAAAACAAAGAGTAAGACCATAATTCTACTTACTGATGGAGTAAATAATATGGGGGCGATTGACCCTCTAACGGCATCAGAAATAGCAAAAGACTATAAAATTAGGGTTTACACAATTGGTGTTGGGAAAATAGGAATGGCACCCTTCCCTTTTCAAACTCCTTTTGGCACACAATATCAAAATGTTGAAGTTAAGATTGACGAACCACTGTTGAAAGAGGTGGCAAAAGGAACGGGTGGCAAATACTTCCGCTCTACTGACGAAAATTCTCTTAAAACAATTTTTAAAGAAATAGATAGTATGGAAAAGTCTATTATAGATGTATCCTACTATCAAATAAAGAAAGATTTGGCTTTCAGATTCCTTATTGCAGCTTTATTATTACTGATTATTGAAGTGTTATTAAGAAAAACCATTTTAAGAACAAATCCATAATATGATTAGAATTGAACACATTGAAACATTATACCTACTAATACTTATACCTTTCTTCTTAATCATACACTATTTTTATATTAAGAAGAAAAAAGAAAGGTTAAGGGGGTTTATTGATAAGCATTTAATTGATAATATGGTTCCAAATCTTTCTTATGGGAAACAATGGACTAAGTTTATACTATTAAACATTGCATATTTCTTTATTATTATTGCAATTGCTAATCCTCAAATTGGAACATCTATTGAAAAGTCTGAAAGAAAGGGAACCGACCTTATGGTTTGTTTAGACATTTCTAATAGTATGTTAGCAGAAGACATTAAACCAAATAGGATTTCGAGAGCAAAGCAATCTTTAAATCATTTGATTGATCAACTTAGAAATGACAGGATAGGAATTGTTGTTTTTGCAGGAAGTGCTTATATTCAACTTCCAATAACAAATGATTATGGAACAGCCAAAACCTTTATAGATCTAATAGACCCTTCAATGATTTCTAACCAAGGGACTGCAATTGGAGAGGCTCTAATAAAAGCTAATGAGAGTTTTGGCGAAAAAAACACTAGTAAATCAAGAAGCATTATCTTAATTTCAGACGGAGAGGATAATGAAGAAGAGGCTGTTATTGTTGCAAAGAAAATAGCTAAAGAAGGGATTGTTATTAACACTATTGGTTTTGGATTGCCTGAGGGCGCTCTAATTCCAGTTGTAAAGAGTGGTCAGGGTAAAATTGAATACAAAAAAGACGCAAACGGCTCCTATGTAATAACAAAACTAAATGAGGATATACTTAAGAACATTGCTTCAATTGGTAATGGAGAGTATATAAGAGCAAATAACTCCTCTATTGGATTAGATAATGTGCTTGCAAGAATAAATAAAATGGAGAAAAATGAATATGAAGCTGTTGCATACAAAGATTATGAAAGTAGATTCTATATTTTCGCATTCCTTGCTATGGTATTTCTAATTATTGAATTCTTAGTGTTTGAGAAAAAGAATAAATATATTAACAGAAGATTTTTCTTTGGAAATGAATAATGATATGAAAAGGTTATTTTATTTGATATTAATTCTATTTGTCTTTAGTTCTTGTGATAAAGAAAAAAACTATTTAAGACAAGGGAATAAGGATTTTGAACAAAAACAATATAGCAAAGCTGAGGATAGTTTTTTAAAAGCACTTGCAATTGATAGCACTTATCAAAAAGCTCAATATAATCTTGCAAACTCTAATTATAAGAAAGAGAAAGAAGACCAGTTAAATAAGGCACTATTGTATTATGATAAAGCCTTAGATCAGGATTCAATTAATGACTCTATCTTTGCTGCTGATATATTATATAATAGAGGAAATACTAATTTCAAACTAGCCCTATTGGATTCAATTGAAAAGACAGAGAAATATGATAAAAGCTTAAAAAAGGCTATCGAAGACTATAAAGGCACACTTAAGATTAATTCAAAAGACTCATCTGCAAAATATAATCTTTCATTAGCTATGAGGCTTTTGGAACAAAATCAAAACAATAGTCAGAGCAAACAAAAACAAGAGAAAAAAGAAGAAGATAATAAGAATAAAGATAAACAAAAGCCAGAGAATAAAAAAGACCAAGAAAAGGAAGAGGAGCAAGATAAAAATCCTCAAGACTATAAGAAAAAAGAAAATCAGGATAAGGAAAGGATGCTCGAGGCTTTAAAAAACAACGAAAAGAATACCCTTCAAAAATTGAAAAAAGAAAAGGATAAAAACACTCAACAAATTAGAAACGATAAAGATTGGTAGATTTGATTATGAAAAGATTAATAATATTTATTTTATCATTATTTAGTTTAGTTGGACTTAATCTAAATGCACAGAATATTAGTTTTAACGCCTCTGGACCATCAGTCATTGGAATTGGAGAACATTTTGAAATCAGGTTTCAAATAAATACTGATGATTTATCTGCATTTACCCCTCCTTCTATTAATGGGTTTGATGTTTTAGCAGGTCCAAGAACTTCAAGAAGCATTTCAAATACTGTTATCAATAGTCAAGTAACTAATAATTCCTCTACAACACTAACCTATGTTCTACAAGGGAATAAAGAAGGGACTTATAATATTGGAGGAGCTAAAATTAATTCAAGAGGAAACACATACACTTCAAATTCTCTTAAAATAAAAGTTCAGAAAGACCCAACCCAAGCTCAAAGATCACAACCTCAAAACAGACAAACTCAAACCCAGCAGGCTCAAAAGCCAGTTACGGTCTTAGATGATAAAGCATTATTTATTAAAGCCTTTGCAAACAAGTCACAAGCTTTTATTGGAGAAGAAGTAATAATAACATATAAACTCTATACCTTAGTGCCTATTTCTGAATATCAAGTTAATCAAATGCCAATTAACAAAGGCTTTTGGATTGAGGAAATAGATATGTCGAAAGACCCAATAATAACAAATGAAACAGTTGAGGGGAAAAGCTATCAGGTAGCAATACTAAGAAAAGTTATTGCCTATCCTCAACAATCAGGAAAGCTTATTATTCCTCCTTTAGATATCGACGTTGTGGCTCATATTGTAACTCGAACACAAAGAAGATCTTTAACAGGAGATCCTTTCTTTGACTCTTTCTTCAACGACCCATTCTTTCAAAGCATAGGACAAGTTGGCTATGAAAAGGTAAAGAAAAGCATTAAGTCAAATCAAATATCAATTAATATAGCTGATCTACCTAAAACAAATATCGAATTCTCGGGAGCTGTTGGAAGTTTTAATATTGAAGTTTCTGCAAACCCACTAAGCTGCAAAACAAATGAAGCAATCACATTAAGATATACAATTTCTGGAAATGGAAACCTTAGTCTTATTGATAGAATTAATTTGGAAATCCCTGACGATTTTGAATCCTATGACCCAACACTTGATGATAGAATAAATAAAACACAATCAGGATTAAATGGAAGTAGGACATTTGAATATATTCTTATTCCAAGAATTCAAGGTGAGTTTAAAATTCCTAAAGTTGAGTTTACCTATTTTGATCTAAAAACAAAACAGTATAAGACAATTGAAACCAAGGAAATTCTTTTAAATATTACTAAGGGAAAAGATGAAATGAGTGGGTTGGCACAACAAATTACTGAAAGAGAGAAATATTTAAAACGAGACATTGAACATATATCAACAAAGAAAATCCAATTCCTTTCTTCAAATAATTTAAATTATTATAAGCCTTTTCTATTTATACTCTTTATTCTAATACCTATTCTAACAATAGCATACATTATTTATAAGAATAGAATAAATAGAAAAAACAAAGACATTACTTATGTTAAATACAAGAAAGCAACTAAGATTGCCCTACAAAGGCTAAAGAAAGCAAAGCTATATTTAGTAAATGAAGAAAAGGATAATTTCTATACAGAGGTTGCTCAAGCTACTTGGAACTATCTTTCTGACAGATTCAAGATTGTTAGAATGGATTTAAGCTTTGAAAACATTAAAGAGGTTTTAGCTAAAAGAAACATTAAGGAAGAAACCATTGAAAATCTTATTTCCCTTCTTAACAACTGCGAATATGTTAGGTTTTCTTCGGGAGAAGAACTTTCTAAAATGGATAAACTTTATGAGCAGGCTATAAATTCTTTATCAGACATTGAATCTCAAATTAAATAACAAGATGAAAAAGTTAACATATTTTATTATCATGCTTTTTATTAGCTTAGCCTCATTTGCCAAGGCTAATGTTGATTTATTTGAAAAGGGAAACGCTTTCTTTAATAATAAAAACTACGAACAAGCCCTAAAGACTTATCTAACCATAGAGAGTAAGGATAAGTTTTCTTCAGACCTATACTATAATATTGGCAATACTTATTTTCGCTTAAATGATTATCCTAACTCCATTCTTTATTATGAAAGAGGTATAAAACTTAAGCCTAATGATGAAAATCTAAAAACTAACTTAAAAGTAGCAAAATCAAGATTGAAAGGAGATGTTTATATCGTTCCGGACTTCTTCCTACTAAGATGGTGGAAAGCAATATCCAACATCTTAACCCCCTCCTCTTGGACTATTGCATCAATAATAATGCTAATTATTTCAAGTGTTATATTTATTCTTTACTACTTTTCGGTCAATAAGAAAATAATACTATTCTATAGCTTTATATTATCTATCTTACTACTGATAACAACAGTTTTTGCAGGACTTAGCAGACAAAACACAATGCAATCAAAAAACATCGCAATCGTTTTCGACTCTCAAACCTACGGAAAGGATTCACCCGATGTTAATTCAACCGATAAAATAAGGATATATAAGGGGCAAAAGGTTAAGATAATTGACAAAAGCACTAATTGGATTAAGATTAAAACTGAAGATGGGAAAGAGGCTTGGATTGAGAACAAAAATATAGTTATTATTTAAAACTAAACGATGAGCGAATTAATTGAACATAAAGGAACAGTTTGCGAAATATCAGATAGAAAAGTTGTTGTTAGAATTATTTCTGCTTCAATGTGCGCCTCTTGTCATGCAAAAGGAGCTTGTAGTATGAATGACACTAAGGACAAAAATATTGAAGTCAAGGTTTCAAATTCCTCAAACTATAAAATAGGTCAAGAGGTTATAGTTTGTATGGAGCAAAAAGTAGGAACAAAGGCTGTATTAATTGGCTTTTTCTTTCCTTTTCTAATACTAATAACTTCTGCCATTCTTTCTAATAATTATCTTTTCCCAACAAATGAAGCTTTAACAGCTCTTATATCAATAATATCAATTACAGTCTATTATCTTATTATCTATTTAATAAGGAATAAAATAGAGAAAAAGTTTCACTTTCAAATCAAATAATAATTGCTTTTTAACGAACTATTTATTTTGAGGTTCTTTTCAAACAAAAAACTAAAAAATTAGTTTAGTATTATTATTATTAGTACTTTTGCTCATTAAAATTAAAAATAATTTATAAGCAATAAAATAATATATTTATGAAAAACAGAAAGTTACTATTTGGATTAGTGATTTTATTCCTTTCTTGTATTGGATTAAATTCAGTTAATGCACAAACAAATGAGTGGATTTCCCTCGGACCTGATAATGTTAGTGGTCGTTCAAGAACAATTATTTTTGACCGTTTCAATAACGACATTATGTATTCTGGTGGAGTTGCAGGTGGTTTATTCGTTAGTGTAAACAATGGAAAAAACTGGCAAGAAATATCATTAGTAGATGGACAACAAAACCTTGCTATTACTGCTATTGCTCAAGACAATAACGGAGTACTATATGTAGGAACAGGTGAAGGAAATTATGTGGACAATGGTTTTGGTATCAATAACAATACAATTGGCATGTTAGGTAATGGCGTATATAGATCAACGACATTAAATGCATCTAATAAAAACTGGGCAGAAAACTTAACTTCCGATGATGCTAAATATGACTGGGCAAGCGCAAACATAGAGTTTGAATTACTTATGTTCACAAAACCAACTTCTCAATATAACTACGGAGATGGAAAAGCATTTGTAAACAAAATAGCAGTAAACAGAAACTCAAACAAAGTTTACATTGGAACCAATGATGGCTTGATGCAAATTAATGAAGATGGTGCTGGATGGACTATGGTTGATGCAACAGGAAATTCAAACATTGGCGATATAGTATCAAACAAAAATGGTGTTTTAGCTATTTACTTTACTGATAGCAAAGCAAATGTGATGGTAACTGAAGATGATTTTACAACCAATAAGATTGTATTAGTAGCAGATACACTTAGAGCATTTGACACAGCATCACTATCAATTAATCGTATTAGATTAGCATTCGGAAATAACTATCCTAACAAACTTTATTCTTATGTAAATTACTTTGCAGAAGGAGTAGAAGCAGGAGCAAGATTTTACAGAGAAATACTTATAAGATCAAATGACTTTAATGATGTTAAGTGGAGAAGAACAACTGCAAAAACATATTATAATGCAGGAACTCCAACCTCAATGTCAATTGCAGTTAATGATCGTTTAACTCCTGAAGAAGTATATCTTGGAGGAGATTATGTAATGAGAGGATATAATGCTAATAACTCTGATATCTACTATTGGGAAAGATTTAGCACATACACAAACTCACCAAATAGCACAAACGGAATAAGAACATCTCCAAGCTTTGTTAATAGCGGCATAAATGAAATTATCATAAAAGAAAACCCTACAACAACTTCTGACTCAATATTAATTGTTGCTGCAACAGATGGAGGAATTCATACATATTCATACAACCCACTTCTTTTCACAACAGGATGGAACCTTGCAACAAAAAACATGGTAACAACACAATTCTATAGTGTTGGTGTGTCACCTGATGGCTCATTAGTTGGAGGAACTGAAGCTAATGGATCAGTATATATAGCAAACTCAGGAAACTTAGGAGAAAACAAATCAGGAGATGTTATCTGGACAGTTAATTCTCCAGGATACAATCCAAACGGATTCCAATACACAACAGGTGGAGGAAAGGTTGGAACATCTCAATTCCAAAGAGTATTACCTACACAAAGAAAATCACTAATCCTTTCAAGACAATATGGACAAATAGCTCGTACTTACGGAAACAATGGTGATTATTCAATAATTGATGACGTAACTTGGAACTATGGCTCAACTTTATTCCCAAAATCTCTAAAAGATAATATTGAAAATGCTTCATTCCGCAAGTATGCTACACCACAAACTCCGATGTACTTATGGGAAACAACAAATTCTCAATTACCAGACTCAATGTTCTTAGTAATTAATAAGAACACATCAATAAACTGTGTTTCAGATACAACTTGGAGAGAAGGATCAATCATTAACGCAGGCGACTCTGTTTTAGCAAAGAGCCCAACAATGGAATATCCATTTATCTATAAATTCCCTAATACAATACAATACAACCAAGACACAGCAATCAGGATTCAAAATCCAATTCAATCAAGATTATTTTTTGCAACATACTCAGGTATTACAGTTTGCACAAACATAAGCGACTATGCTGCATCTCCATTAGAAGGATCAATGACTCCAATAACAATGGTTACTTTCTACGAATCAAGTAAATTTGCAAAGGAACCAACAGAAATAATCACAGGCTTTGCAGTTACAGAAGATGGAAAAACATTATTTGCATCTTCAGACAAAGTAAGTACAAACTCTGACACATCATTCCTATATAGATTTGACCTTTCAAACGTAGACTTCCAAAACGCAGCATCAACAATAACCTTAGTTCCTGATACAATGATATTCACAAGAAAAATATCTTCAATAAGTGTTGATAGGAATAATGGAAACAATGTAGTATTAACCTTTGGAACCTACCTAAGCTCAAAATCAAATATTCAAGTTTCAAGCAATGCATTAGCAGAACCATTTTCTTCAGCAACCTTTAAAGAAGTAATAAGTCTTGACCCAATCAATGACGAAGACTTCTTACCAAATAACAAACCAGTTTTCTGTGCGTTAATTGAAAGCGTAAAAGATAGCGTGGATCAAGTAGCATATATTGGAACAGAAGATGGCATCTACAAAACAACAAACTACCTTGGAACAGCTGCAACAGGTGGAAAAGTAGAAGTAGAATGGGAAAAAATGCAAGGAATTCCTAATGTACCAATATTCCAAATAACTCAACAAACAATGAAACTTCCAAAATATGAATTCTACAACTATGTTGGACAAAACTCATTCCAAACATCATTTGTAAGAACAGAACTTCCAGGAGCAATTTATGCAGCAAGTTATGGAAAAGGACTTTTTGCATACTTAGGAGACACAATTGCACCAAACGAAACAGTTATTGGAATTAATGAAAACATAGCTAAGATTAACCAAACAACAAACCTAAGACTATATCCAAATCCAGCTAATTCTTCAACAACGCTTGAATACAACCTTAGAGAAACAAGCAATGTTACACTTCAAGTTTATGACATGAATGGAAGAATGGTAAGCTCATTAGATAATGGTCGCCAACAAGCAGGACAACATTCACTACAAATGAATGTACAAAACCTAAAAGGCGGCATCTATATGGTTAGAATCATAACAAACAACTCAACAAACACAGCTAAATTAATCGTAAGATAATTTAACAAACGATATATTATAGGAAAGGAGACCTTGATGGTCTCCTTTTTTTTGTGCCTAAAATTTCAAATAACAAATAGAAAACCTTATATTTGCAAAACAAAGAATAAAATAACTAATTTTTTATGACAACAATGATAATAAAACTATTCATATCAGTTGGCTTAGGCTTTCTTATAGGATTAGAAAGAGAGAAATCGCATAAAGCCGTTGGAATAAGAACAATGTCACTCATAACCCTCGGCAGCACAATCTTTACACTAATATCATCATACTTTCCAAGTGGCGACCCCACAAGGGTAATAGCACAAATAGTAACAGGAGTTGGATTTATAGGAGCAGGATTAATCTTTAAGACCGACACCCAAGTTTCAGGACTAACCACAGCAGCCACAGTTTGGTGTGCCGCAGCAGTTGGGGTCTTAGTTGGCATAGGACTATTTGAACTCGCAATCATATCCACCCTACTTATCCTAATAATCAACGTACTCTTAGAAATATTTAAAAAGGATAATCACTAAGAAAGACAAAGAAATACTTCTATAATATCAAGATATATTTTAATAGAACTAAGACTTAATTTTCTAAAGCACCATAATAATTGAGTAAGGTGGCAGGTTACTCATAGTAAGGTGGCAGGTTACTCGAGTAAGGTGGCAGGTTACTAGTAGTAAGGTGGCAGGTTACTCAAATACAACAGCGTTTTAGTAAATTATTACGCCATTTTAATTAATTAATTCTTGATATCAGCAAATTTATTCCTTGTTTCATTATTTTCTTTTTTGCATGTTTTAGATTTTATGAATACTAAATATTAGATAGTCATTAAACCTTTTTTGTTAAATTATGTCAAATGAGTAGTAATAATTTAATAATCAACATAGGATGTCAAATTCAAAATTAAAGACCGTAGCTATACTCTTCATTATGACTATAATAATGAATAACATAGGAATTAGTCAAACACTAACTTATAAAATAGTTGGTACCGGTCAGACAAACTCTTACAACAACACTGGAATAATAACTCAACCCTCTTCTGGACAATCATTTTATGGGCAAAACGCAAACCACTCTGGGCATATCCCTTCCTATATTGATAATGGGAATGGAACAATTAGTGATAATGTGAGTGGATTGATGTGGGAAAAAACATCTGATAAAAATTCTGATGGTCTAATAAACTATGCGGATAAGAAAACCTATGCAGAGGCTCTTGCAGGAGCATCATCGTGCAATACTGGTGGACATAATGATTGGCGATTACCTACGATTAAAGAGATTTATTCACTGGCAATGTATTATGGAGCAGAACCTAACCCTACTGCATCTTCACAAGGGATGGCTGTCCCATATATTAATACAAATTATTTTGACTTTGGTTATGGGGATTTAAATGCTAGTTCAAATGGAGCGACATCTAACGAACGCCTTATTGATGCTCAGTATGCAAGCTCTTCAATATATGTTGCCACAACAATGAATAATCAATCAACTATGTTTGGTTATAATTTTGCTGATGGTCGAATAAAAGGATATCCTTCTAATAATATGAAGAAATACTATGTTATGTATGTTAGAGGTAATACTGCTTATGGCACAAATAACTTTGTGGAAAATGGTGATGGGACAATAACGGATAATGCAACGGGACTAATGTGGATGAAGGATGATAATGGCACTGGTGTTTTGTGGGAGAATGCTTTAAGCTATGCAGAAAACTCTTCCTTTGGAGGATTCTCAGATTGGAGATTACCTAACACTAAAGAATTGCAAAGTATTATTGATTATTCCCGCTCACCGTCCACAACGAGTTCTGCTGCTATAAATCCTATCTTCAATTCTACACAAATTATTAATGAAGCAAATGTAACGGATTATCCTTGCTATATAAGTAGTACTACATTTTCATCACAGACTCCAACAAATGGGACAAATGCTTGTTATCTTTCTTTCGGTAGAGCAATGGGATATATGTCAGCTTTAGGTGGCTGGATTGATGTTCATGGTGCAGGAGCTCAGAGAAGCGACCCTAAAACAGGCAACCCAACCGATTATCCAACTGGATTTGGACCTCAAGGCGATGCTATAAGAATATACAATTATGTTCGATTAGTGAGAAATGCTGTGGAAGAAAACAAAATTGATGATATTGAAAATACGGTTAAGATAAATATATATCCAAACCCTGCTCATGATATTCTTAATATCAATCTTAACGAAACTAGTATTGAAGATGCAGAAATTAGTATTTATAATATTATAGGAGGACTTGAATACTCTCAAAAATTTGAAATATTAAATAATACGAATATCGACATAAGTAATCTTATGAAAGGTATATACTTTCTTAAAGTAAGAACTAATAATAATGTTTATACAAATAAGATTATTAAAAACTAATCTTATGAAAAACACTTTATTATCAAAATGGCTAATTATTGTTTTTCTCTTTTTTATTATCAACACTAATAGCTTTAGCCAAAACTCATGGCGTTTTGCAGTTATATCAGACACTCACGTTGGTTCATCTGACACCCTTTCAGAAATGATTCCTTTTCTGTTAAACGATAGTATTGATTGCCTTTTGTTTCCTGGGGATATTGTAGAAGGAGGTCTTGCTTGCTCTGGCACACAATTAACCTCACAATTATCCCAATGGAAAAACATACTTGCACCTATTTATGCACAAGGAATTGGAGTTTATCCTATTCGAGGCAATCATGAGAGTGATGCACATAATAACCTCATAGCTTGGAATTCTTTTTTCTCAAATGAAAATTTACTTCCAGCAAACGGCCCTAGTGGAGAGAATAATTTGACATATTCATTTACAAATAAGAACGCTTTATTTATTGGACTTGATAACTATGTGAACATACATACTGTTAATCAAACATGGTTAAATCAGCAACTATCTTTAAACGACAAACCTAACGTATTTGTATTTGGTCACGAACCTGCTTTTAAGGTTTTTCATAATGATTGTCTTGATGATTCAACAAGCAAGAGGGGTATCTTTTGGCAGAGCTTATCGCAGTATGGTGTCAAAGTTTATTTCTGCGGACATGACCATTTTGTTGATGTCTCAAAGATTGATGATGGTGACGGAAATTCAGACAATGACATATATCAATATTTAGTTGGAACAGGTGGAGGATGGCTTATGTCTCAGTATAGCAATTATAATGGCATAAACTCAACCTATACACCTAATCGCATTTTCCATAACACAGAACATGGATACGCTTTGGTTGAAATCAATGGTGATGGAGGAAATGATTGCTTGATAACAATAACTTGGAAAGAGAGAGTGTGGAATCAAACAACTTCAAACATTGAATATAATGCTAGTTCAAATATAATTCAATATTCATCTTGCGAAACTAATGAATTAAATGAAATCCTAAGAAGTGAACTAGATGTTTCCTTTCAAAACCCTGTTACTGACATCTGTAATATTCAGTTAAATAAAGAGTATAAGCAAATCCATATTAACATATATAACTCATTTGGTAGTCATATAAAAGAATTCAACATAAGCAATTCAAAATCTGCAAATATTAATTTAATCGATATACCAAAAGGGTTTTACTTAATGAGTTTAATCGTAGATGGTAAATCAATTATACGGAAATTTGTAAAATAAAAAACCCCAATATTTCTACTGAGGTTTTGTTTTTTATCAAATAATCATTATTAATAATTAATTGTTGTCTGGATCGTCAGCTTGGGTTTTGTGAACTGTTCCGTGAGGATGTTCTACTGGACCATAGATTGAGTAAATCTTTAGGGGTTTGTCGCCTGTGTTTACAATATTGTGCCATTTTCCTGCTGGAACAAGAACAACCATATCATCACCTACTACTTTAACGAAATCAAGGTTTTCTTTTGTGTCTCCCATATAAACTTTCCCTTTTCCTTCTTCAATTCTTAGGAACTGGTCAATGCCTATATGTTGTTCTAAACCAATATCTCCTCCAACTGGAATACTCATCAGGGTCATTTGTATGGTTGATCCTGTCCAGATAGTGGTACGGAAATTTTCATTACTTATGGTGTAATCTTCAATATCTATAACAAGTGGCTCTGGACCATAGTCTTTGAATACAACAGCTTCTGTTTTCATATCATCTGACAGTGCATCCTTTACTTCCTCTTTACTACATGAAGAAAGGGATAGCGAAAGGATAGCGATAATAGCTAAATTTGATAACAATTTTCTTTTCATATCGATTAATTTTTAAGGTTAGAAGTCTTCTATTTAAATAAGAAAAATAAAAGACTCAATTAATTATTAATTGGTTTAACAAAAGCAAAGATATGAATATTTGTTGAATAAAAAAATCTATTATCATTTGAATACTTATACAAAGTCTTAGAGAAATGAATCAAAGAAAGAATTTACTGAATCAAAGGAATAAAAAATTAGTTCACTGATCTAAAAAATCCTTTCACTGATTCATTTTGCTTATTGATAGAGAAGCAAAAAATCAATATAGAAAACAAAAACTTAGAAGCAATAATAAACAACATATTATTCCGTTATTAGTTTTGTCAGAATTAAATGATAATTATGATTAGAAAAATTGCATTAACTATAATCCTTTGTCTCAGTTTTTTTGTTTCTAAGGCTCAACAAGAGCTTTACGAGGCATACTCTGTTTTGAATTTACGCTCCTCTGCAAAGGTTGCGGCCTTTGGTATGGACTTCCTTCCTTGGCATATTAATGATATTTCTGTTGCTATAACTAACCCATCAATTCTTAATCCTCAGATGAATAATCAGTTCGCTATTGGCTACACAAATCTTTTTGCTAATATTTGGCAAGGAAATGTTGCCTATAGCCATAGTTTTGACAAGATAGGCTCAATGAGTTTTGGGATGAACTATGTTGGGTATGGTAAGTTTAAGAGGACAGAAGCAAATGGAGATGAAAAAGGTGATTTCTCTGCCAATGATTATATGTTTACAATTGGTTGGGGCAGGATGTTAGATAGTAATGTTTATATTGGAGCCAACTTTAAACCTATTTTCTCACAGTATGAAAGCTATTCTTCATTTGCAATAGCATTTGATCTTGCAGCAACCTACCTAAGTGACAATAGAACCTTTACTGCTACATTTATGGCAAGAAACTTCGGTACTCAATTAAAGTCTTTTAATGAGATTGAGGAAAAACTTCCTTTCCAATTGGAATTAGGTATTTCTAAGAAGCTTCAATACGCTCCTTTCCAAATCTTTCTTATGGCTACTAACCTTCAAAAATGGGATTTAAGAGAGAAAGACCCTCTTAATCCAAGGGACGAGGTTGATCCTTTTACAGGGGAGATAAAAAGAGAGAATACATTTCTTGGAGGATTAGATAATACATTTCGTCACCTCAACTTTGGTGCAAATTTCCAACCCTCTAAAAACTTCTATATTGCCTTTGGCTATAGCTGGAAACAAAGCCGTGAGATGTATATTCAAGATGCATTTTCTTTGGCTGGCTTTTCTTATGGCTTTGGTTTTAATATTAAGAAATTCCAGATAAGCTATGCAAGAAACGAATACCACAAATACGGTTCTCCAAACCACCTAACTCTTCTTGTTAGTCTTTAATAACAAATTTTCTATAACTTATTTAGCTGTTTCTACCTGCCCTGTTTGGTGGTTAAACTCACTCCCTCTTAAAGAATGGGGAATGCAGAAAATTGTTATCATTCCTAAGAAAGCAATCATTGCAGTATAACGCAAAGCTTTCTTCCTTAGTAGAGGGATATTGATAAGCAGAAGAACTAATGCTATAAGTGTTTTGTTGTCTGTTAGGTCAAATCCAAGCGGAAAACCACTCCAATAAACTCCAAAAGCATATTTCTGAACTATTGGGCCAAAAACAAATCCTCCAAAAAGCAAAGCAAATATTGTTAGAAGGACATAGCGTGATACATTCTTCTTGTTAGCAATTGAAAGAATAAGTCCATAGCTCGCAAATAGCATTGCAGTAAACATAAAGATAATATGAGGAATTAATACTCCCATTGGCACATCACCTTTGAAGCGAAGGATTAGTGGATCTTGTTCAAATAGCATCTCATCATTAACTGAAATATAGTATTCGAGCTTACCAGCCTTTGGTTGAATAGGTAGGTTTGCAGTTAACACTTGTCCATTATGCTGAAAATCTATTATAGAATACTCTTCATCTAATTGGTATTTCCTATATATTAACTGAGCCTTTACGTTTTGGTCAGCAATATTTAGAGTAATTGTATTGTCGGTTGAAGTTGCTGAACGAGGAAAAGAAAGTCTGTATTCAGTATCGTTAATTGTTATTGTTGTTTTCTTAGGGTTTGTTGGTCCAGTTATGCGCTGGTATATGCTTGTTGATAGGGTTAGTATTATTGCAAGAACCCAAAATATTGCAATTGTAGATTTTCTCATTCTAATTTTAGTTTTATAACTTAATTATTAATTCTTTTACTTTGCCGTCTCTTTTGATTTTAGCATTAATGGTTGAGCCTGGCTCAAGTTTCCCAAGTATTTCCATATAAGAATAGATATCCTTTACCTTTTTGCCATTAAGTTCAATAATAATATCACCATTCACCATTCCTGCTTTGTCCGCAGGCTTACCTCCTGACACTACTTCTGCTTTCAGCCCTTCAGTTGTACTACCTGTTACATCTGGCATAATACCTAAGGTTACTTTCATTGAAGCCATACTCCCTTTTGATTTAGGTTCTTTAACCTTCTTGAACTTTAATTTTGTTTTCATGTTTGCAACATCATTTGCAATATCGAAAGCGTATGATGAAAGCAATTCTATGCCTTTATAGTTAATATTCTCTGGAACATCATAAGGCGTGTGATAGGTTGAGTCTGCTCCTGTTGTGAAATAGAAAACAGGAATGTATTTAGCATAAAAAGAAGCGTGGTCTGAAGGTGCTACTCCGCTTTTGGATAGGGTTACATTCAAATCATATTGCTTAGAATATCTTTTAATTATCTTTTCAGCTTTATTTGATGTCTTTGAACCACCAACTGTTAGTTTATTACCTTTTAGTTTACCTACCATATCGAAGTTAAGCATTCCAACAATCTTACTTGTTTCAAATGGAAGTCCTTCAAGAAATTGCTTAGAGCCAATTAATCCTTTTTCTTCACAAGCAAAGGCAATAAAGATTATACTTCTTTTTGTGGGAGAATCAGAAAACTTCCTTGCTAAATCAAGCATTAGAGAAACTCCAGAAGCATTATCATCGGCTCCATAATGAACTTTACCTTGTTCTTTTGACATCGAACCACTCATCACCCCTCCTAATCCTAAGTGATCAAGATGAGCTCCTATAACTATGTATTCGTTTTTCAGAATTGGGTCACTTCCTTCAATCACTCCAACAACATTTCTTGTAATTTCAGATTTTGGGCCTGCCTGCTTGCTATTTGTTGCAATAGATCGCATTTCCTTGAAAACAACTTCTTGGTAATAGGTGGGAAAGAAAGGTTTTATATTAAAGTCTTTGAAAACACTTGCAACAAACTCAACTGCTAAGGTGTCTCCATTGGTGGCTGGCAATCTTCCTTGCAACTGTTCAGAGGCTAAGTAATATACTGCTTTTTCTATATTGAATTCTTTGGTCTGTGAAAATAAATTAACAGACAAGAATATGAATAATATAATAAATAAGTTTTTCATATTAAATTTAATTGATAATTGCTTTGGAATAAATGTTGAGATTAAGAGTTGAAGAATTAATCATCACGAGGCTGGATAATCATTCCCCATTTTCTCTTCATAGCACTCTTATCCAATACTCTAATTTCTTCAATAGCATATCTGCCATTTGGATGAATACCAATCACATCTATTATTCCATCGTGTTTCTTTAGGATAACAGAATTTAATGAATAGTTGTTTTTCCTCTTCCATTCGTGAGTAAACTTCTCTTCAGGGTTTGTTGGCTTATAGTTTGGACAATCCCAAATGTGAACCTCTGTTTGGAATAGTTCTCTCCAACGATTGCCTGTATAAGACCAAACTCTAATTACATTAAGATTTGAATAATCTCTATTAACTGACATAAAGGATATTTCATCTCCTCCATCTCCGTCAAGGTCTCCTTCATTTTTTAGGAAGAAAACGCCTAAATCACCCATTAAGTTTAGGGGTGTTATATCTGAATTGTCGGAAAATAGTTGTGTTGCACTTTCATATAGCATTTCATCAAAGCCATCGCCATCCCAATCTCCACGGATAACAAATCGTGTGCTTTCATTCTTACTCCAAGTCCATGATGCAGGGTCGGCTGTGTTTTTAACAATGTCTGTCCAAGGTTTAATCAATTCTTCGCCATCTTCAGTTTGAGCAAATGAATTATTTGTAAAGAAACACATCGTTAGGATTATTGCAGTGGTAAATAAATATATTCTTTTCATATCAATTAATAAGATTTGTTCTGTTTATATTACTTCTTCGTATCTAAGGTTTTCAATTATATAGGCTTGTCTTTCAGGTGTATTATCTCCCATAAAGAATGATAAGACTTCTTTTATTCCGCTTTCTTTATTCAAGATAACAGGGTCTAATCTAATATCTTTCCCAATAAAGAACCTGAACTCATCAGGGGATATTTCTCCTAACCCTTTAAAACGAGTTATCTCTGGATTTGTTCCAAGTTGACTCATTGCATTTTGTTTTTCCTCTTCTGAATAACAATACATTGTCTTTTGTTTGTTTCTTACTCTAAAAAGGGGAGTTTGTAGGATATAGACATGTCCTGCCTTAACCATTTCGGGGAAGAATTGTAAGAAGAATGTCATTAGCAACATCCTTATATGCATACCATCAACATCAGCATCAGTTGCTATTACAATATTATTATATCTTAAGTCTTCAAGGTCGTTTTCAATATTAAGTGCTGACTGCAATAGATTAAACTCTTCATTCCTATAAACAATCTCTTTCGACTCTCCATAACTATTCAAGGGTTTACCTCTTAGAGAAAAAACTGCTTGGGTGTTAACATCTCTTGACTTTGTTATTGAGCCTGATGCAGAATCCCCTTCTGTAATAAAAAGGGTTGACTCTAATCTCCTATCGTCTTTTGTGTTATAGTGTATCCTGCAATCTCTTAGTTTCTTATTATGAAGGCTTATTTTCTTAGCACTATCCTTAGCAATCTTCTTTATGCTCGCAATATCTTTTCTTTCCTTCTCACTTTGTAGTATCTTCCTTAAAAGACTATCTGCTGTTTCAGGATGTTTATAAAAGTAGTTATCAACATTTAGCTTTACTGCATCATTAATGAAATTCCTAACCGTTTGTCCTTTTCCACCTGGCTCCATGTTGATTGATCCAAGCTTAGTTTTAGTTTGAGACTCAAAAATAGGTTCTTGTATTCTTAAACTAATAGCACATATTATTCCGCTGCGAATATCGGAGGGTTCATAGTCTTTTTTATAAAACTCCCTACATACTTTTGTTAGAGATTCTCTAAAAGCCAATTGATGTGTTCCGCCTTGTGAGGTATGTTGTCCGTTAACAAAGGAATGATATTCTTCACCATAAGCTTTGTCGGAGTGTGTGAAAGCAAATTCAAAGTTTTCTTCCCTAATATGAATTATTGGATATATGATTTCAGAATCTATATTGTTTTCAAGCAAATCAAATAACCCATTCTTGGAAACGAATTTCTTCCCATTATAAGTTATAACAAGTCCTCTATTAAGATAGGCATAGTTCCAAATCATTTTTTCAATATACTCATCAAGGAAGAAGAAGTTGCCGAATAGTTCTGTGTCAGGAACAAATTCAATGATTGTTCCATCTTGCAAGTCGGACTTTTCTATTTTAGTATCTTCTGATAGAATCCCTTTTGAAAATTCTGCTATCTTTGTTTTACCATCTCTTATTGATTGGGTGTAGAAGTATTCTGAAAGAGCATTAACAGCCTTTGTCCCTACCCCATTCATCCCTACAGATTTTTGGAAAGAAACAGAGTCATATTTAGCTCCAGTATTAATTTTGGAAACGCAATCTACAACCTTGCCTAATGGTATTCCTCTACCATAATCTCTAACCCTTACTTTTTTGGATTCAAAATCAATTTCTACATCAATATTTTTACCAAATCCCATTGCAAATTCATCAATAG
>Ga0265294_10002594_pt1 | contig 23667 bp, 21 predicted proteins | sample MunlanPumphouse3_FD_192504 | JGI IMG/M metagenome (GOLD analysis project Ga0265294, IMG submission 192504) | Groundwater microbial communities from a municipal landfill in Southern Ontario, Canada - Pumphouse #3 | ecosystem: Environmental > Aquatic > Deep subsurface > Groundwater | place... | reverse complement strand
ATTTCCCTGATCAACAACCGAATCGAATTGCTGTGGGCGATACTTTCTGGCAGATACGACAAATTGATCCATATCGTGCAAAGATAAGAAATAATCCCTATTTTTGCGGGCCCGTTTCTTGCGGGTCAAAACACTTTGTTGCAGAGAATGAAACCAGTTCAGTTGTTCACGTTATCTTCCGGTATTAAATGTGCTTTCATGCCAGCGGTCTCTCCTGTATGTTACTGTGCCTTAACTACACTGGCGGGAACCAGGTTTGAACCTGATAGTTTGTCGGGGCTGGCCCATTTTTGTGAACATATGCTGTTCAAGGGGACCGTTAAGCGAAAATCATATCATATTAACAACCGGCTTGAACGGCTGGGCGGAGAGATTAACGCGTTTACAACCAAAGAGGAACTTGTGCTTCATGCTACCGTATTACGCGAGGATATTGGCAAAGCACTTGAATTGATTTCGGACCTGGTTTTTAATTCTGTTATTCCCGGAGAAGAAATGTTGAAGGAACGGGAGGTCATACTCGATGAGATCCGTTCCTATAAAGATTCGCCCATTGACCTGATCTATGACAAGTTCGAAGAAAGGCTCTTTGACGGCACACCCATGGCCACTCCCATCCTCGGGACTCCGGGGGATTTGAAAAAAATAAGACAGGAACACATTCTGGCTTATATGAAGGAACGCTTTCAACCGCCTTATATGGTTCTGAGCATAGTTGGACATATGTCGTTGAACAGGGCTGTGGAACTGTCCGAGAAATATTTTGGGACAGGAATCCGGGACCGGGTATTTCCCGGTAATGCAATCCGTCCGAATAGCTTGTCTGTTTCCCCGGATTTCAAAAACAAGTGCTTTGAAGTGGAGGAGAAAAGGAATACTTACCAGATCCATTGCCTTACGGGCAATACGGCCTACGGCCTTCATCAGGAAGGGCGTATTCCGCTTATCCTGCTGATGAACATTCTTGGCGGACCGGCTTCAAATGCCAGGCTGAATATGTTGCTAAGGGAAAAACACGGCCTGGTTTATACGGTAGAAGCTTCTTATACTCCTTATATCGATACCGGTTTTGCGGGTATATATTTTGGAACAGACAGAAACAGGTTAGGCAGGTGCCGGGAGCTGACAGATAAGGTTCTGGCAGAATATGCAAATAAAATGATGACAGGATTACAGCTGGATAGGGCAAAAAAACAGCTTACAGGTCAATTGTCCATATCTGAAGATAATCCCGAGGTACAATGCCTGAGTATGGGCAAGAGCCTGCTTTTTTTTGGGAAAGTACTGACACCCATGCAAACCGTGGGGATGATCGCCGACGTTACGCCTTCACAGGTAATGAACGCGGCAGCCGAAATCTGGGATCCGGAAAAACGCTCCACACTAATCTACTATTAGTTTGCTATGGACCCGTTGCAGGAGTATATATCCCGTCACAGCCAGCCCCAGGATGAAGTCTTGTCATGGCTTGAAACCCAGACCCATTACCGTACGATTCATCCCCGGATGCTTAGCGGGGAGCCGATGGGGGGATTTCTGACGCTTTTTGTACAGATGATTTCTGCCGCAAGGATTCTGGAGATAGGAACCTTCACCGGATATTCGGCCATTTGTATGGCCAGGGGACTCCCGGAAGGAGGATTGTTGGATACCATTGAAATATTTGACGAACAACAGGACCTTATTCAGGAAGCCTTTAAACGGGCCGGGGTACTGGAACGGGTTCGTCTGCATATTGGGAATGCCCTGACCGTAATTCCTCTTCTGGCTGCACAGGGCGTAACGTATCAGATGGTCTATATTGACGGCAATAAGCGGGAGTATTCTGCCTATTACAAGGCAGTAAAACCTCTTGTAAGCCCCGGCGGTTATATATTGGCCGATAATGTGCTGTGGGATGGTAAAGTTCTTGATTCCACGGCTACAGATGCCCAAACAAAAGGGATCCTGGCTTTCAATGATCTGGTGGCTAACGATCCCGATGTATTCAATGTTTTGCTGCCTCTGGGCGACGGCCTGATGCTTTGCAAAAAGCTGTAAATATTTATTCTATTGACTCTACTTTCAGCTGATAGTCCCATTTATCGAAGTACAGGTTTTCGCCCCGCCACTCGACCTCGCCTCTCTGAAAATCGACGGTTTCTGAGCGGGGAAAGATTTTTGCAGGGAAGAAAGCTCCGCTGATATCGGCATTGACAATCATCCGGTATGCGTCCATGCCGCGGCTGAAAAAGAGTCGCAGGTCTTCCGGTGTTCCGGCCTCTTCCGGCAACAGGGATGTCTTATCCGAAGGTATTGTCTGCAATCCAAAAGACTGGTCAACAGGGATCCATCCCACGCCCTCTATATAAGCCTCGGCCCAATCGTGGAGGTTCTCAGACCCGGGATGAAGCATCCAGCCGCTTTGCCAGCGGGCGGGAATTCCTATGCTCCGGCACATGGATATGAACAATAAGCTAACCTGTCCGCAGTCTCCGTGCAGGTTATCCAGTACGTACAAAGGAATACAGTCAATGGTAGAATATTCGCGCGCCCCGGCCCACGGATAGTTCAGACTTATGTAAGAGAAAATCTTCTGAAGTTGCAGGAACGGGTTTGTCTCCTGGCTAATTACTTCCTTAGTTAGGGTTATAATGCGTTGACTTTTAATAATGTGCGGCAGTCGCTCTTTTGTGAATTCTATGTATTCTGCCGATGTCGTATCATAGGGTTTCACATCCCTGAGTGGATTGAAATGATGGTACTGAGCATAGGCTTTATACGAGAAGGTGTATTCGAATACCGCGTCTTCGCCGGCCCGTGTGGTACGTTCCATATAAATGGATTTGTGCGCGAACGCGTCGGGGGAAATGATGTAGTTGGGCTGCGAGGTATTAATGAGCATGAAATCCGTCTGCCGTGACACATCTGTGCGGGGAAGCGGCATCCATACGCGCAGGAGTTCACCGTCGGGAATAGTATTGGCCGGAACGGTTATACGGTAAGTAATACGGTAGGTTTTCGGATTGGTAAGCGTCTGTCCGCTTTTTTCTGTCTCAAGCATAACACGGGGCAGGTGGTCCCAAAGCAGGGTGTCCTTGCTGTCTGTTTCCGGTCCGTTGACCGATTCATATACCACACGGCAGGCGCTGTCAATGCGGAACAGGTTGCGAAACGCCCTTGAAAAATAGCGTTTTTCTCCGTTAAGGGTCATGCATTCGAGTGCTCTGGAATCTTCCCAGGCCTGTAATTGCTGGCCGGTCACACCGGGATAATACTTACTTATATATTCAACGGCTTCATCTTCCGTTTTGTTGAAATCTAGCTCAACCCGTTGCATCCAGTCCAATTTCCATTGCCAGTCAAGCAATTCGGTTGGAGAAAGATCGGTCCGGGCCATATAGGCCCGGATCCATTGTGAAGCTGTATTAAAATTACCCAGGCTAATCTGATATTCAATATCTTCGGGAGCTCGTTTTTCCTGTCGGGTATTGCAGGCTGCAAGCACTAGCAAAGCCGCCAATATCAGGCCTGTGTGTCTCATGATGTTTATTTTACGCGTTCGGAATATTCCCTGGTACGGGTATCCACTTTAATCCGCTCGCCCTGGTTAATAAAAAGAGGGACCATAATTTCGGCACCGGTTTCAACGGTAGCAGCCTTCAGCGCATTGGTAGAAGCGGTATCGCCCTTGACAGCAGGTTCTGTGTACGTAATTTCCATTTCTACGAAAGGAGGCAGTTCACAGGTAAGCACACGCTCTTCATCGGCAAGGAACATCATTTCTACATATTGACCTTCCTTCATGAGGTCGGCATTTTCAATCAGATCTTCCTGAAGCGATATCTGTTCAAAGGTCTCGTTATGCATGAAATTATAACCCATATCGTCTTTGTAGAGGAACTGATAGGGACGTCGCTCAACACGGATGGTCTCTATTTTTTCTCCGGCGTTGAATGTGTTCTCGAGAACACGACCGTTCTCCAGGTTGCGGAGTTTTGTTTTTACAAAAGCGCCGCCCTTGCCAGGTTTAACGTGTTGAAACCATATGATGGAACAGGGTTTTCCATTGAAAGAAATATAAAGTCCGTTCTTAAAATCTGCAGTTGTTGCCATAAAAAAGATGTTTAATAAAAGCGCGACAAATTTAAACCTTTTTTACATTTAATCTACAAGAGAATCAAAATCTGCATTGAGTCGCTGCTTGTCAATAAAATCATATTGTGAGAGCGCTCTTAGTTGATAATAATACTGCCAATAATTATAAAGAGCCTGAACGTAACCAACCCGGGCCTCGTCACGGTCAATCTGGGCGTTGTTCATGTCGGTGATCGTGATTTTATCTATAAGGTATCTCTGTTTGGCCACATCGTAGCGCTTCTGGGCAATGGTGTCCGATTTGGCGGCAATCAGGAACTGTTGTGACTGCATATTGAATTGCTTTACATTCAGGATAATATCCTGTTCAAAATCGAGCCGGCTCTGTTCTACCTGCCGTTTTACAAGTTCCTCGTTGCTCTGAGCCATTTTGACCATTCCTTTTCCCCGGCCCCAATCCAGGATGGGAACCGTAAGCCCGATGCTTACCGTTTGCATATCCCGGGGGTCTGCATAGGCAAGGGCCAGTTCCGAAGCCTGCTGGTTAAGGCCGAATGCTATGTTCAGGTTGGCCGAGAAACCCCGGTTTGCCTTCTGCTGAGCCACATTCTTCTGAGCTTCAATCAGCTGTCTTTCGTAGGCAATCATATCGGGGTTGTTTTCAAAAGCCAGTTGCAGGACCTGCTCCACGTCCAGAACAACTTCGGGCGTTTTTTCCGGTAAAACGATAGATACGTTTACTCTCTCGGTAAATCCAAGGTAAGAACGAAGGCGGTTCTCGGCATTTTCAAGCGTTAATCTGTTGTCGTTCAGTTCTTTACGTGCTTTTTGGTACCCCAGTTCCGATTGCAGCAAGTCGTTTTCCCCAATCGTTCCCAATTCGTAACGTCCGGCAGCGATCCGGTACAGAGTGTCGTTATTGGCAAAGTTAAATTCAGATATAGCCAGGCGCTGCTGTGCAAGGGCCATATTAAAAAAGAGTGTTATTGCCCTCTGGTTCACACTTTCCATGTTTTCTACATAGGAGCGCCGGGCCTCTTCGTATTTAAGCGGTTCAATTTTCCTGTCCCACTTCATTTCATTGAGCCCGAAAATTGATTGGGATAGACGTACACTCAAGGCAGTAGTAAGGTATTCGGTACTTTCGTGGTTGCTGAAATTGCCGCTGAAGCGGTCCGTCCGTCTGAGAGACGAATTGACCGATACAGAACCACCGGTAGGCAGATTTTGCATAAGTGTAAGACCACCGCTGAACTGGTTATAAAAATCTGACGAATAATCGTGACGTACTTCTCCCGTTACCGGATCGATGCTGGTCACGTCTATGATCTGACGCGAAAATTCCGGCAATTCAGAAGTAAGGCTCAGTTTGGGAAGGTAATTGGCTTTATAGGAACGGTATTCCCAGTAGCTTACCTGGAACGTGTTGCGGGCTCTGATGGCTTCGTTGGATTGGGTGGTGGCCAGATGAAGCACTTCTTCCAGCGTCAGGTTATAGGAGGCTAGTTTATATTCCGGTGAGTTTGTATTAATCTGCGGAATAGTTTCCTGTGCAGCAAGCGGCCCGGTAAGCAGGCACAGTATTGTTGCTATTGGTATAAATGCCTTATGTTTCAAGTTCATAGTCTTATTCATATCTGAGAGATTCAATAGGATCGCGTTCGGCGGCGCGTTTGGCGGGTGAATATCCGAAGATCACACCCACAGCGGCAGACACTCCAAATGAGATGACCACCGAGGAGAATGAAATAATGGTAGTGATGTCAAAGAAAGACTTTATGAGAATGGAAAGCACCACGCCTACAATGATTCCGATGGTTCCGCCGGCTACGCTAATGAGGATGGCCTCGGAAAGAAACTGTGCAATGACATCGGCTTTTTTTGCCCCGATGGCCAGACGGGTGCCAATTTCCTTGGTCCGCTCCATAACGGAAGCAAACATGATGTTCATGATGCCTATACCCCCAACAAGCAGGGATATGCCGGCAATGGCTCCCAGGACGATATTGAAAATGTCTTTGGTACGTTGCTGTTGCTTGAGGAGCAACTCAGGTACGGTAACTTCAAAGTCGGGGACATTCTGGTGACGGCGCATCAGCATACGGCCGATCACTTCCTGCGAAGAACTCAATTGATCGGTTTCATTCACTTGTACGGTAATCCGGTCCAGCTGATGATAATTGGTATTCGAGCTGCCAGAGCTGGTGCTGGAAGAAGAAACGATCACACGACCGCGTCCTCCGCCCATCACAACGGCCCCGGATCTGCCTGAGCCCGGGTTGGTAATGGCCAGAGCACGGTTTTCCTGACGTAGCAGCATGGTACGGATGGGAATGAATACCTGGTCGTCATAACCCTGCATGCCCATACTTTCGGAGCCAATTGTTCCCAGAGAGCCCGATTGCGCTTTAGATGCGGCGCCGGCGGGATCTTTTTCTTCTGTCTGTCCGGGCCTGGCCGATCCTCCCTGGCTCTGTTCAAGCACCCCGACCACTTTCACCCAGTTGGCTCCGAATTTGATGAACTGTCCAATGGGATTGTTTTGCTGGAAGAACCGGGTTTTAACGTTATGTCCGATAATACAAACGGCCATTGAGTTGAGTTCCTGTTCTTCCGAGAACATTTCTCCGCGTTCAAACCCGATGTTGTATAATTTGAAATACTCGGAGGTTACACCCATCACTTTTGCAGCCTGACGGATCCCGTTGTAGGTGACGTAGGTAAAGACACTAACTTCCGGAGAGACGTGCTTAACCGAAGGCAGGATCAGACGAATAGCCTCGGCGTCGGATAACTGGAGTCCCGGGGAAAATTTCTTTGTCTGACTGGCCGTGGAACTGGCTGCTTCTTCGTCCACGTTCTCAAGGGTTGCAGGCAGGATCACAATGTTGTTCACGCCAACCATCTTGATCTGATCCAGAATTTCCTTTTGAGCCCCGTTACCGATGGCCATCATGCTGATCACGGCACCAACCCCGAACACAATGCCAAGAGCTGTTAGGAAGCTCTTTAATCTATTATTAACAATAGATTCCAGGGCAATGTGTATGTCATGCATGTATCTGTTTATGAAAAAGATATTCATGAGAAAGATCTTTGTTATTTATTGCCGGATTCCGGGGCGGTTCTCTGAGTCTGAGGTGTTCCCTGCATAGCTCCTTGTGGCGCTCCCTGAGGTGATCCCTGCCTGCGGGCACCCGGTTGACGAGGGGTAGTGCCTGTTCCCGGAGTTCCTGCAGGTTGATCTTTTCCGGCGGAAGGTGCCGTTGCCCCGGGCTTAACGGCTCCGTCGGGTATGGTGACACCGTCGGGTAATTTGACCCCTTCCGGAAGTTTCATCCCCGGAGGCATTTGGCCGGGCATACCGTGCATCTTTTGCGGAGGGGCTTTTTCTTCAAGAGCTTTCCTGGCGGCTTCTGCTTTTTCAATAATCCGTTGTTTGATAACAGGAATATATTCTTCTCCCTGAACTTTGAATTTTATTGCATTCTCGGGAAGAGACAGGTAGATTTCATCTTCTTCTTTCAGACCCTGCTCTATTACGCGAAAATTCTCATTTGCATCTCCGGCCACAACAATCTGACGAACCCCGGATGTTTTGTAAACATAGGTGATGCTGTCGGATTCGAAAACAGCTTCGGCAGGAACGAATACTGCAGAATCAATAGAAGACGTAATAATTTGGTTGGAAGTAGTCATGGCAGGCCGCAGGATCTGATCCTGACCGTCTACTTTTATTACTACCTCAAAAACCTTGGCATCGGCATTTTTGAGCTGTTCTCCAATGTTAGATACTTCTTTTACCATTCCCGTATAACTCTTCTCCGGGAAGGCATCCACTCCAATACGGACTTTCTGTCCTTCCTTGATCTTTGAGATATCAATTTCGTTTACGTATGTCTTGGATAACATGGAACTCAGGTCGGGCAGTGTGGCAATAACCAGATCCCATCCGCTGATGGTGGATCCTATCCGGCGTTTGTCTCCGCTCCAGTCCCTGAAATAAATAACCATTCCGTCGCTGGGCGCATATACAGTAAAGTCATTTAAGACAGCGCGCAGTTCATCCAACTGGCGTTTTTTTCTGTTCAGTTCTATGAGCACATCCTGAACCGAACCGCCGGCCTGGTCTATTTTCAGGGCATAATTTTTGACTGCCTGCTCGTAAGCGCGTTGAGCCTTTTCCAGTGTGTTCTGATATTGTCTTTGTGTTGCAGGCGGTTCGTAGATAGACTGTTCCACTGCGATCTTGGCTTCTTCGATCGTAAAGAGCTGATTCTCCATATCATTTCTCAGAGCTCTTAGAGAAAGTGAAGTATCCAGCAGCGTGTTCTCGTACTTGGCCTGCAGTGCTTCGTACTCGTCCTCGAGGTCTTTCAAAGAGTTGTCGGCAGAGGTTTTGTCAAGCAGGGCCACGTAATCACCGGCTTTAACAACCGTCCCTTCAGGAATAAGATCCTGGATCTTAACTTCGCTTATCCTGACGTTTCGAGCCCTTAGTCCGGCCGGCCCTTCAATTTTAATGTTGTTTTCAGCCTCGAGCTCTCCTGTTGTAGTAACAATAATTTCAAATTTACCTTTTTGTGCCTTTACGGTCTGCGGGACATACCCGTTCTTTCCTCCGGTAGTGAGGATGATGATTAGGACAACAGCGGCCACGGCGACACTGCTCCAGATGATGATACGTTTCTTTTTCATGTGATACTTAAATTCTGCTAAATGCGTTCACTTCCATTCGGAAAACAAAAGTAAACATTTGATGGGAATGGTTGTAAATAGTTTAATACAATAAAAAATTTTGAGGGCTGAAAATAAATATTTACCTTTGCTGCCCCAATCAAAAACGGTGCCATAGCTCAGTTGGTAGAGCAAAGGACTGAAAATCCTTGTGTCCCTGGTTCGATTCCCGGTGGCACCACAAATAAAAGGCTTGCGATCTTCGCAAGCCTTTTATTTGTGGTGCCTGCAGGCACTCGTGTTTACGCCCTTTGGGCGGAGGAAGCACGGCCTCTGGCCGGTCGGCTGCAGCCGACACGTGTTTTTGTTTCTAAAACGCACTATACTTGCAGCGTAATAGAAACAAAATAAAGAAATGACTTTCCTGGAATTGAAGGAACAGCTTTTCGATTTGGCATACTTCAATATTTATCAGGTATATGCATGGCAGCCCGATTTTGACCGGAATAATCTTACTCGTTGGGCTATGCAGTTTACGACGCGATGAAAGATGTTTTACCAAAGAGTTTGAATTACCAAATATTGGTGGATAACCTTAAGCCACAAGCGATTACTATTCGATTTAAGTGCCGCCGAGGAACAGATATTATAGAGGGAGTTTCGTTTGAGAAAGACGGTTATATATTCAATGGCTCTCAGATTGACCGCAAGTTCAGTCACAAGAATTTGATGCGAATGTTTGCAATAGTAAAGGCGCATCAGAATCAATGGAGTGATGCAAGAAAATCAGACAAAGAATATAATCTACAAATCCACGCTCAAAATCTGGTGCAATCTTTCGGAAAAAATACTTCAAACGTCGTTTCCGACTCTCTGCAACCGGTAAGTGATGCGGCAGCCGAATTTGTTTCAAGAATTGGTGGATTGTTAGATATTCCGTTCGATACAAACCCCGCTGGGGATATTGAAGAAGCTGATATTTAAAGGCTTATGCAACGAAAAAAGAAAAAAGGCAGAAGGTTAAAGCTTTTGGCCAGAAAATTTCTTTCACAGAGACTCAACGATCTGAAGACATCATGGTAGAAGGTGCTTGTCGGGTTTGTGGTGGAAGGATACATGAAATTTGGTGACGACCAAGCCTTCTCCGAAAGGGTAAGGTTGTTTAGAAAACATATAGAGTGACGAGAATTGCCGATTCTATCGAAAATAAAAACTGTAAATATCAATCCGTATAGTTAAAGAGAAGCAAATGTATGGTTACACCCTATGGCCAGAGTAATGAATATACTTAATTATTTTTGTAGTTATGCAAGGTTTTCATATATTTGCATCGTAATTTTATTACTGATAAAAATATGAACATGATAAAACTGACAGATATTGCAGAAATAACTTCTGGTACATACCAAAAAGAAGTTACAGATGGAGACCTGTTGTATTTGCAAGTGAAAGATTTTAAATCTTCGTATTTAGCGGACGGAGAACTAAAACCCTCCATTATAGATAGTGGCAAAATGGCAAAATACACACTTATTGATAAGGATTTGTTATTTGCAGCGAAAGGGACTTCAAATTTTTGTGCCCTGTATCGTGAAACGATGGGCAAAGCGGTTGCATCGAGTGCTTTTTTTGTGATTAGGATTAGCCGTTCTGCTGTTTTGCCGGAATATCTATGTTGGTACATTAACACCCCACAAGTTCTTAAAAAATTGCAATTCAATGCCGTAGGCAGTGCTACTCCATCCATAACAAAAGAAATGCTGGCAGAATTGGAAATCAATGTACCTATTATAGACATACAACGTAAAATAATCCAGTGTAACCAATTGCAAGAAAAAGTGTACGCACTACGTATGCAAATTACAGAAAAAGCCAGGCAGTTATCCAATCAATTACTATTAAACGCAACAAAATAATTTCAACTATATGGAAACCAAAATCAATCAAACAGATATTAACCGAATTGTATGGAAAGCATGTGACACTTTCAGAGGCGTCATAGATCCCAGTCAATACAAGGATTACATTCTTACCATGCTGTTTCTCAAATATGTAAGTGATGTTTATAAGTCAAAATACAGTGAGTATATAGATAAATATGGCGGCGATACAGAAAGAGCAGACAGAGCCATGCGTCACGAACGCTTTGTAGTCCCTTCAAATAGTTCCTTTGACTACCTGTTCGAACATCGAAACGATAACAAGATTGGTGAGCTCATAAACATTGCACTTGCCGATCTTGAAGAGGCTAATCGGGAGAAGATGAGCAGCGAAGATGGCAGTGGAATTTTTCGCAACATAGACTTTAATAGCAGCAACCTTGGGGATACAAAAGATAAAAACACCCGCCTGAAAAACTTATTGATTGATTTCTCAGATGATAAAATGAGCTTTGACGAATCGCATTTGGATGGGAATGATGTGATTGGAGATGCCTATATGTATTTGGTTTCCACCTTTGCCAGTGAATCCGGCAAAAAAGCCGGAGACTTCTTTACTCCTGCGGAAGTCTCCTCGTTGTTGGCCAAACTGACCAAAAGTAAACCCGGTGCAAGAATCTGCGACCCCACATGCGGTTCCGGCTCTTTGTTGATTAAGGCAGGGCAAGAGGTGGATGGCAACAACTTCTCTCTCTACGGGCAGGAATTAAACGGCAGTACCTGGGCTCTGGCGATGATGAATATGTTTCTTCACGGTTTTGATAGTGCCACTATTCGCTGGGGCGATACGCTTCGAACACCCAAACTGAAAGAGGGCGACTCCTTGATGAAATTCGATACGGTGGTGGCAAACCCTCCCTTCAGTTTGGATAAATGGGGTGCCGATGAAGCTGCCGACGATCCCTATCATCGTTTTTGGCGCGGCGTTCCCCCAAAGAGTAAAGGCGACTGGGCTTTTATCAGTCACATGATAGAAGTGGCTTATGAAGGAACGGGAAAAGTGGGCGTTGTTGTTCCTCATGGGGTGTTGTTCCGTGGAGCGAGTGAAGGAAGAATCCGCCGTCAAACCATTGAAGAAAATCTGTTGGAGGCGGTGATCGGATTACCCTCCAATCTATTTTTCGGCACCGGTATTCCTGCGGCTATTGTCCTGTTCAATAAAGGAAAAAAGACGAATAATGTGCTGTTTATTGATGCCAGCAAGGAATTTGAAAACGGCAAGAACCAGAACAAACTTCGTTTACAGGATATTGAGCACATCGTTTCTACTTATCGGAAATTTTCAGCTGGCGAAATCCAAGCCGGCGTAATCGAAGACAAATATGCGTATGTTGCCACCTTTAAAGAAATCGAAGAGAACGACTTTAATCTGAACATTCCCCGCTATGTCGATACGTTCGAAGAGGAAGAGGAAATTGATATTTCAGCGGTGCAGCAGGAAATTACAGCACTGGAAATGGAACTGGCTGAAGTTCAAGTCAAAATGAAAGAGTATTTGAAAGAGTTGGGGTATTAAGATAGAAAACACGATGAAAGCAGACGAAATCAAAGCACTTTTTTATCAATTTGAACAAGCCTCCCAATCCTTGGAAGAGATTGAATGCTGGAGCGCACGCGAACTATGCACGTTGCTTGGATACAGCAAATGGGAGAATTTCTCCAAAGTCATTGACAAAGCGAAAGAGTCTTGTGAGAATGCAGGACAGAACATAGCTGACCATTTTCCTGACATCAGGAAGATGGTTCAAATAGGTTCCGGTGCCGAAAAAGAAATCGATGACTTACTGCTTACCCGATATGCTTGTTACTTAATAGCGCAAAACGGAGATACCCGAAAAGAACAAATCGCTTTTGCCCAAACCTATTTTGCCGTACAAACCCGTAAAGCTGAATTAATTGAGCAACGCCTGCTTGAAGTAGAGCGTGTGAAAGCACGGACAAAACTGCAGGAGACGGAAAAACGGCTTTCGGGTGTACTCTACGAACGTGGTGTCAATGACAAAGGCTTTGCTGCGATTCGCTCCAAAGGAGATCAGGCTCTTTTCCGATTAAACACATCGCAACTTAAACGGAAAATGGGCGTACCCGACAGTCGACCTGTTGCAGACTTCCTTCCAACCATCAGCATCAAAGCCAAAGATTTTGCAGCAGAAATGACGAGCGTAAACATTCAGTCGAAAGATTTGCATGGTGAAACCTCCATATCGCAGGAGCATGTTGACAACAACCTTGCTGTCAGAAAGATGTTGATTGACAGAGGTATCGTACCGGAAAATCTTTCACCGGCCGAAGATGTCAAAAAAGTGGAACGCCGGGTAAAGAGTGACGAAAAGAAAGTATTGAAACACAAATGATAAACTCGCTTTCATTCAATAATATACAGACCTTGGTTTTCTCCGGTGATATTCACGGAGAGTTTGAAACCATTGTGTACAAGTTGAACAACTATACCGAAACGATTTTGATTGTTTGTGGGGATATCGGCATGGGATTTCATAAGGACGAGTATTACCTCACTCTGTTCAAAAAACTAAATCTCAAACTGTCGAAAACAGGCAATCATCTGGTCATGTTTCGCGGTAATCATGATAACCCGGACTATTTCAACGGCTCATTCACGAAGTACAAACACCTTCATTTGATTCCCGATTATACGGTGGTGGAAGTTCCCGGCTTAGCAAATGTGCTTTGTATTGGCGGAGCTGCTTCCGTTGACCGTTCCTACCGGATACATGCGGAAGTGCGAAGTAAGCAGAAAACATATTGGGGCAACGCAGAACTCCCGATCTTCGACGAAGAAAAGTTAGACGAAATCAACAGTAGGTATGCCAATAACCTGCAAATCGTTGCAACACACACTTGCCCATCCTTTGTCTATCCTACTACCAATGATGGTGTTTTTGATTGGCTACGGAGAGATGAAGGCTTAAGCCAAACCTTAGACGACGAACGCCACACGATTGATCGGATCTTCGGCAAATTGCAGGAACGGCAGATAAACATAACTGACTGGTATTACGGACATTTTCACGAACACAAGTTGGAACGGTATTACGGTATCAATTTCAGGTTGTGTGATTGTGGGGAGATTAATGAGGTTAGATGAATGAGGTTAGAGAAACGAGTGATTAATATTAATAAGGTGACTGAAATGGATATACAGAAAGAGGTAACTGATTGGCTTAAAACTCTAAAAGGGTGGCAAACCGAACTGGCATATCGGATTCTTACAAAAAATATTGAAGAATCCGACATCGCATATATTATCACAATGGTAAAATCGAATGCAACTTTCGTTGATAAAGCATTTCCGAATTTTGTAAAGTCCACGGACGAAAAGCAAATTAGATTATTGTCCATTGAATCCATTCAGAATATTGAAAGCTTAGCCCCACGAAATCCGTTGATATTTGAGAAAGATAAAAATCTAATTGTGATATATGGCTCTAATGGATCAGGGAAATCTGGATATACAAAAATTATCAAAAAGATTAGTGGAAAACCACGTGCCAAGGATTTAAAACCAAATGTTTATAATGAAGGTTCTAATGGAGGTAAATGTACCATCAAATATACAATTGACGGTATTGAGGAAGTAAAAAAATGGATTATAAACGACAATTTAATATCTGATTTAGCAGGAATTGATGTCTTTGATACGAATACAGGAAATAGTTATGTTGAAGGAGCAAATACTGTAGCGTATACGCCAAAGTGTGTGGCTTTTTTTAAATTTAATATTGCCGAAATTATCAAGCCTGCTTGTTAGAGAGGATAAAGATAATAATTCATATACGTTGCGAAGTCATGTATTTAGAAAGTTTGCCAACGTCATATTAAATAGAGAAGTTGAAAAAATTCCAGCATTTATTGCCCCTTTTGCCGAAAAAATTTCTGGAACAGAAGAATCTAAAAGTTTTATTACTGAATTAATTTTAGCAGAAGATAGAATATGTAATTCAAATCAATTTTGGGAAGTATGGAAACTTCTATATGAACCAATAATAAAATGGAATTTGCATGGATATCGTTCAAAAGATGTGATTATTGAATATATGTTAGCATGGCAATGGTGGCCAGATGGTATCGAAGAATGGCACAGTTTGAAAGAGCAGAATATTTCTTTTTATGCGAATATTTCCAAAGACTTAGGACAAAATCCGTCAGTTTTATACTCAATTTCAAAAGTACTTAACTCTATTGGTCGCCACTTTGCTAAAGATGGAATAATTTGGATTTATAGGATAGTATCATCCAATAAAAATCTTGAACTAAAAGATTTAGAATCAAATACTCTTTTTTATTTGGAGCGATTAATGAGTAAATATATATATGAGAACAAAGAAAAAATCAGAAAAAATGCTCAGCAGAAGCACCAAATAATTTCTATCCTGGATTTTATGATTGAAAGAGGTTCTGTCCACGGATATTTATTGAGAGAAAATATATTATAGTTTGTAATATAGCTGATTTGCATGAAACTTAAAGCAATTATCTTCCAAGTATGAAGGAACCAAATAATGAAATAGTAATTTACCAGAATGCGGGTCGAAACGTTAGAATTAATGTTTTATTAGAAGGTGAACTGATGGAGCACTCAGTTGTTCGGGATTTCCTAACAACTGCCTGCAATGAAAAAACGTGCGAAACTAATCCGTGATTTTTCAACATGTCAACTGTCTTTAAAGAAAATGAGCTGCTTATGAAAAGCAATATACAAAAAATGCACATTGCAAATCGGACAAACTGGAATGTTATCATAGGATAAAATACATTAATCATGAACAAAGAACTGCAATTTTTAATTTACAATACACCACAGGAAAATGTAACGATAAATGTGGTGGTTAAAGACGAGACGATTTGGCTCACGCAAAAGGCTATGGCGTCACTTTTAGATGTACAACAACCGGCTATAGCAAAGCATCTGCAGAATATCTTTTCAAGCGGTGAACTTGTTGAACATTCAGTATATTCCATTTTGGAATATACTGCCGCCGACGGAAAAAAGTATGCAACAAAATTCTATAATCTTGATGCAATAATATCCGTTGGTTACCGTGTCAATTCTGCTAAAGCTACCCAATTCCGGATTTGGGCAACTCAAACCCTAAAAGAATTTATGACCAAAGGCTTTGTGCTTGATGATGAACGTTTGAAACAGGGGAAAACGGCTTTTGGTAAGGATTATTTTCGTGAATTATTGGAGCGCGTCCGCTCCATACGTGCGAGCGAACGCCGTATCTGGCAACAAATAAGCGATATTTTTGCCGAATGTAGTATTGATTATGACCGCAACTCTCCTGTTACCAGCGAATTTTATGCCATGGTACAAAATAAATTTCACTTTGCCATAACTGGACAAACGGCTGCCGAAATTATATACAAGAGTGCCGATAATACCAAAGAATTCATGGGACTAAGCACCTGGAAAAACGCACCTAATGGTCGAATTCTAAAATCGGATACCATCATTGCAAAAAACTATCTGAGTGAACAGGAGATAAAAAGACTCGAACGTACCATTAGCAGTTATTTCGATTATATTGAGCGTATCATTGAAAACCGTAACACTTTTACGATGAGGCAATTCGCCTTAAGCGTGAACAAATTTCTTGAATTTAGCGAATATCAGGTGTTAGAAGGTAAAGGTTGCATTTCAGCAAAAGATGCTGAACAAAAAGCGTTTGCGGAGTATGATGAGTTTAATAAAATACAAAAAATAGAATCCGATTTTGACAAAGCGGTAAAAACCATACGTGACAAAAACAGCTAAAAATGATGAACAACATCTCCTTCAAAGAAGACCACATAAGCCAAATCCCTGCGTTGCAATTCTTGCAGAAACTGGGCTATACGTACCTCTCTCAAGAGGAGGCATTGGAGCTTCGTGGCGGTAAAATCACGAACGTGCTTTTGGAATCGGTTTTGCGCAAACAATTGCAGGAAATTAATTCCGAGATTCAGGTGAGCGGGACGAAGACCTCCTTCTTTTCGGCTCAGAACATTGAGAATGGCGTGGTTGCGATGCGTAACATCGCGATGGATGAAGGGTACATTTCTGCCAACGAAACGGTGTATAATTTGTTGACGTATGGCAAATCGCTGGAACAAAGTATAGATGGTGACAAGAAAAGCTACAACCTGCAATACATCGATTGGAAAAATTCGGAACGGAACGTATTTCATGTTACCGAAGAATTTGCCGTTTGCCGTGCAGGCATGACGGAAACTTACAGACCGGATATCGTTTTGTTTGTCAATGGCATCCCTTTGGTCGTCATCGAGTGTAAACGGCCGGATGTAAAGGATTCGCTGGAACAAGCTATTTCGCAACACCTGCGCAATCAAAAAGAAGACGGTATCCGTGAATTGTATCAGTATTCCGCTTTGCTTTTAGGTCTTGCAACGTCGTTTGCTTCGTATGCCACGACAGGTACGCCGGAAAAGTTCTGGTCCAAATGGAGAGAGCAATTTGCAACGAGGGAGGAAGAGCAATCGTATCAATCGGATCTGAATCAATTGGTGAATCAACCCCTAGAAGAGGAACAGAGAAAGAAATTCTTTGCTACCCGCTATCGGTATGTAGAAACGTATTTCAACGAGATGGAAAAAGCAGACATCTCACCCACCCTGCAAGATGAATACCTGTATTGTTTGTGCCGTCCGCAGCGATTGATGGAAATTTTGTTCAACTTTACCCTGTACGACAATGGCGTAAAGAAGGTGGCACGCTATCAACAATTCTTTGCCGTTAAGAAAACAATGGAACGAATACGCACCATGGAGAACGGCAAGCGGAAAGGTGGCGTGATCTGGCATACACAGGGCAGCGGAAAATCGTTGACCATGGTGATGTTGGCACAAGCCATTGTCTTGGATAAATCAATCCGAAATCCAAAAATTGTGTTAGTAACCGATCGAACGGACCTGGACAGGCAAATTACGGGTACATTTAAAAAATGTGGCACGTATGCACTAAACGCTAAAACGGGCACGCACTTGGTTGAATTGTTGGAGAGTACCACGGATGCCGTAATCACCACCATTATTAACAAATTTGAAACGGCTGTTCATCGCATCAAGAAGCCCTTGGAAAGCCCCAATATTTTTGTTTTGATCGATGAGGCGCATCGCAGTCAATACGGTGAAATGGCCATCAGGATGCAACAAACACTGCCCAACGCTTGCTGCATCGCGATGACGGGAACGCCTTTGATGAAAAAGGAAAAAAGTACCGCTCTTACGTTTGGTGGTATGATAAACCCTGTCTATACGGTGGATCAGGCGGTAAAAGACGGAGCCGTAGTTCCGTTACTTTATGAGGGACGCATAGTTCCTCAAATGGTTCATGAAAATGCCATCGATAATTATTTCAATAGGGTGTGCGAATCCTTGTCGGATTATCAGCAGGCTGATTTAAAAAAGAAGTTCAGCCGAGCCGAACAACTTAATGAAGCGGAGCAACGCATTTATGCTATTGCGTGGGATGTTTCACTGCACTTCCGGGATAATTGGCAAGGCACCAAGTTTAAGGGGCAATTGGTTTGCCCTAAAAAACGGGTAGCTATCAAGTATAAGGAATTCCTGGATGAAATCGGTATCATTTCTACCGAGGTGCTTATTACGTCTCCCGATGATCGTGAGGGAGAAGAAACAGCTTATGGAGAAACCAGCAGCATGGAAAAGGCTTTCTGGAAACGAATGATGGACGAGCACGGAACACCCAAAAAGTATGAAACAAACCTGATTAGCCGTTTTAAGAATGCGGATGCTCCCGAAATCATGATTGTGGTAGATAAGTTACTGACGGGGTTTGATGAACCCAAAAATACGGTGATGTATTTAGACCGGAATCTGACAAATCACACCTTGCTTCAAGCTGTTGCTCGTGTGAACAGAGTCTGTGATGACAAAGAGTTTGGATATATTATCGATTATTACGGCGTGTTGAGTAAACTGAATGATGCATTGGATCTGTATGCCGACTACGATATCGAAGAGATGGCTGATATCCACCAGACCATGGTTGATGTCAAAGAAGAGATAACTCAATTATCGCAACACTATTCCGATTTGTGGAGCTTGTTTAAAGAAATTCCAAACAAGCGGGATTTGGAAGTGTATAGCCGGTTGCTTCGCTTTGAGGACAAGCGTCAGAGTTTTTACGACAAACTCACTGCATTTGCCCGTTGTCTGAAAATTGCGTTGTCTTCCATCGAGTTCCACAAAGAGACGTCAGAAACAATGATCTGTACATACAAAGAGGACTTGACCTTGTTCCTGAAGTTAAGAAGTGCTGTTCAAGAGCGTTATTCGGATGCCATTAATTATAAGCAGTTTGAGGGACAGATTCAGAAACTGATCAATACGCACATTGAAAGTGGTGAGGTGAAAACCATTACGGAGTTGGTAAACATCTTCGATAAAGAAAAATTTGAAGCTGAGATTGAAAAAATAATCGGCAAAGCTGCCAAGGCGGATACGATAGCTTCGAGAACTGCCAAATATATCCATGAAAATATGGAGACAGATCCTGCTTTCTACAAGAAGTTTTCACAAATGCTGAAAGAAACCATTGCCGATTACGAACAAGGACGTATCGATGAAGCGGAATATCTGGAGCGGGTGTTGAAGCACAAAGAGGAAGTGTTGGCTCATACAGATAAGGAGATACCAAAAGAACTGGTTGATAATAATGTAGGGAAAGCCTTTTTCGGCTTGAGTCTGGAAGTCTACAAATCCATTCCATCAGAACAAAGCAAGGCTGTTGATCGAAAGCATGTTGCCCTGGAAACGGCCTTGGCTTTTGACGCAATCATCCAACCTAAAATCATTGTGGATTGGCAAACCAATTCGACCTTGATTGGAAAAATGAAAATTGAGTTGGAAGATTTTCTCATCGATGAGATTAAACGCAAATACGCTATTCCATTGACTTTCGATGATATGGATGCGATCATTGACCAATGTGTGAATGTTGCTAAATTATGGTACAAGTAATGGAAGATACGATTCGTTATGGAGCTTCAGACATCGTATTCAGCGTTCAATATTTAAACCGGAAGACCTTGACTATTGCGGTTTTTCCGAATGGAAGTGTCGTGGTTAAGGCACCGGAAAATACAACCATTGAAACCATTCACGACAAATTGCATAAACGGGCTTCCTGGATTATCAGGCAACAAAACTATTTCAAGTCTTTTGGAGAAAGATCTTCGGAACGTCGGTTTATCAGTGGAGAGTCCCATCTGTATTTGGGACGTCAATACTTGTTACATGTTGAAGTGGGGAAACCGGAAAGCGTAAAATATAAAGGACGCTGTTTTGAAATCGTTTGTTCATCCAAACCGAAGGCTAAAGAGTTAATGAATGATTGGTATCGTGTCCATGCAAAAATTAAATTTGCAGAAATTGCGGAACCGATTATTCAACGCTTCGGACGATACCATGTAACGCCGGCTTCAATTTATACTCAGGAGATGTATAATCGCTGGGGCAGTTGTACCAATAGCGGAAAGATTATTCTTAATACCGAGCTGATTAAAGCCGCTCGACCTTGTATCGAGTATGTGATTACGCACGAACTTTGCCATCTGATCCACAGGAATCATACAAAAGCGTTCTATGAATTGTTGTCTTCAGAAATGCCGGATTGGGAAAAATGGAAAAAGAAGTTGGAGCAATCTTTGATATAGAGACCTATATTCAGGAAGTCTTGGGCTGCCGGACTGTAGTCTCTGGCCGGTCGGCTGGAGCCGATTATGGAATTAATTGTAACTTTTGATGAAAAACTCAGAATAATGATCCTATGTAAGAATCGGGAATTCTTTATAGAACCGAAGCAGGGATATGGTTTCTGTCCGTAGTTTTGTACGAACGAATTTCTTCATATCCTCATCCATTAACTCGCCCAAACCGTTTAATATACCTCGGTCGCTCATGTTTTCGAGATGGTCGATACATTTTTGCATGTAATCAGCCAGTGGCATTTCCATGCGGGTTTCAACAATCTCTTTGTTTATCGGCGTTTGTTTCTGCATGAAGAACCAACTATCAAAGATATCACGATTCGTTAATTCTCCACGGTCAAGTAAAGCACAGAGTTTATGAGCGAACATATCCGGAGCAACCATAACCTGCATATTGATACCCAGTAAGTTTTTTCTTTCGTAATGATTATTCCACTGCCGGTTGGAGATTTCTATTTTCAGTTTCCGTTCGCCAACACCGTAATCCAGTACGATAATCGGGTCGTAGAACTTCATTGCTTCGTCGAATATCTTACCGTATTTCAACAGGATTTTTCGTACCTTCTCATATACCGTTTTTTCTTTTACCAAATCGAGTAGATTGAAATCCAAATCGACTGAAAAACGGGGCAAATCATAAAAAAACATTAATGCCGTGCCACCTTTGAAGCCAAGGCAATTTGCCAATTCGATATCGGAATAGATGCCTTTGAGTATCTGTGTCAGGAAAAATTTATGTTTGTTGATGTTAACCATTTGCGAGCATTTTTTTAACCCTTGCCGTAAGCGTTTTAGAATTATATATAGGCAAAAGTTTAGTTATTAAATTCTTGTCAAGAGGATTTAGGTTGTCGAAATAGTATGTTGCGTCTAAATACAGGATGTCCAAAAAGGCACGTTCGGGCATGGCAATATTTACATTGCCGGTTTGATTGATGCCTTGCGTGACGATAAGGATTTCACCCTTAATTTTTCGATAGGTGTAAGTGTGCTTCTCTACATCAACACTACGGCTCAAGTAACTGACAGCAGTTATCCGTTCATCATACTGGAAAACAACACCGGCTTTTTGCAACACGTATTCCAGCGAAATATAAGACGGAGTATAAAGCATACAGGCCAATTCTTTGGGGTTGTAGTTGGGTTTAACATAAATGCCTTTTCGCGGACGGAGCAACTTTCCTTTGCGAATATAGTAATTCAACCGTTCGTTCAGTTTCTTAAAATCACTCTCTCCGATAAGCATAGCAATATCGTTCAGCGAAAATACAGTTCGTGTATCGCTAAAAACCGACAAAATCAAATCGCTATTTCGAGAACTATTCATTGAACTATTTTCAATGTTCAGTTCACAAAGCTAAGAAATAATTCTGATTCGCCCAAATATCTTGCTTTGTTTCTAAAACGCACTATACTTGCAGCTTAATAAAGAAATGACCTTTTTGGAATTTAAGGAACAGCATTTCGATTTTGCATACTTCAATATTTATTTGATAAAAAATGATCAATAAACCGCAAGCCCGCTCTTCGAGGACTACAAACTCCGGCAATGACTTTGTCTAGAGGATCGTCTCTCTGACAAGACAAAACCGGCCGTAATTCGTCGAATCCGAAAAGGCAATACTGGACATTTATAGTTCGACTTTTTTCAAAAAATCACTCAATCCGCAAACTTCCACATCATTTTTAAATGGATAAGATGCTGATACGGGTGACACAATATATGTTTTATCCGGCTTTGTGATTTCTATAGCACTCCAAAAGCCTTTAGTTACCTGTGGTGCCGAGGAGGCTTTGCATTCTACAGCTATTGTCCGGGTACCCCTTTCGATAAGCAAGTCTAACTCATCCCCTGTAGCACTACGGTAAAAAGAAAATTTGCAATCTTTCAGTGAAGAAATAATATTTTCAATGACAAAGCCTTCCCATGATGACCCAAAAATAGGGTTGCCCATTAGGGAATTGAAATCATCCACTTGTAGCAGTCGATGTAATAACCCACTATCTCTCACATAAATTTTGGGAGATTTAACCAAACGTTTCTTGATATTCTTTTCAAATGGTGGTAACGAACGGATAATAAAGGTCTGCTCCATCAGGTCGATATATCGGCGAATAGTTTGATAAGTTACACCTAGCGATTCTCCCAATCTGGACGAATTAAAAAGTTGCCCTTGATTGTGCGCACACATAGTCAGTAAACGACGAAGTTGCAATGCGGGAATTTGAAATCCGAGTTGTGGGATATCTCGTTCTACATATGTTCTAAGGAAATTTTCTCTCCAAAGCAGGCTCCCTTGTTCAGATGATGCGAGATAGCTATCAGGATATCCTCCACGAAGCCAAAACTTATTCAATTCAAAATTTGCATTTTGTTCAACTTCTTCAATTGTGAATGGGGTGAGTTCAATAAGCCCGACCCTTCCGGCTAACGATTCTGACGTTTTCTGTATAAGGTCTTGCGAAGCAGATCCAAGCAAAATGAATCGTCCTGGACGACGGTTACGGTCTATTTCACTTCGCAATACAGAAAAAAGTTCCGGTACTAACTGTATCTCGTCCAAGCAAATTGTCACATCTTGATTAGCTTGAAAGAATAACATAGGTTCTCTCAGTTTATTCAAGTCATCCAAATTCTGAAGGTCTAAATATAGATAGGCATCCGAATTTTGATAGAGCATTTTCACCAAAGTGGACTTTCCACATTGCCTTGGGCCTAAAATGGCAACCGCAGGAAATACGTTTATATTCTCTGTTACAAACGTTTCTATATTTCTATTGATCAATATTTGCATATCATAAATACGATTTCTATTTTGCACAAATATGGTGATTCTATTTAAAACTACAAAAAAAGAACGATATTTTGTTTCTGAAATGCACTATATTGGGCGGTATAATAGAAACAAAATAAAGAAATGACCTTTCTGGAATTTAGGAATCAACTATTCGATTTGATATGCTTCAATATCTGTCAGGTTTACGCAAGTCAATATGAATGGGATTATGTACCTTCTTTTCAGAGTCCGTGGTCAACGGGCGGTGTGATAACTTATTATTATGAAATGAATTGGGGCTGTGATGGAGATTTCAATGGAAGGTCGTTGGATAATATTGAAAGATCATTGGAAGATAAAGATAAAAATAAAGAATACCCCTTAAAATCAGTTACTTTAAAAGTTACCTATAATGAACAATACCATTATCCTGAAAAAGTAATA
>Ga0265294_10002593_pt1 | contig 23670 bp, 21 predicted proteins | sample MunlanPumphouse3_FD_192504 | JGI IMG/M metagenome (GOLD analysis project Ga0265294, IMG submission 192504) | Groundwater microbial communities from a municipal landfill in Southern Ontario, Canada - Pumphouse #3 | ecosystem: Environmental > Aquatic > Deep subsurface > Groundwater | place... | reverse complement strand
ACCTTCACACTTCTGTTTCTAAGGCAGAGGCGGCGATGGTTACGCAGCGAAACGACGTTATGCTTGTTACGCCTGACAGTCACACATGGAGAGGCGACACGAACAGCGGTGGGGAATCCCTGACATGGGACAAGACCAGTACGCATATGCTCGGTCTTTCCCCTACGAGTCTTGCCGGGTATAACAGGGCGAGATTCAGTCATTCCGGTTACACAATGGCGAGTTTCATGACTGTTTCCGGTGCTGACAACTGCTTCAAGAATCTCAGATTCATGCACGGTTCCTCGACGGGTGCGGCCTCTGATCTTACCTGCGCCATTGTTTCCGGTGATGGGAACAGGTTTGAGAATGTGGCCTTTGCTGGTCCTAACGATGCGACTCAGGCGGCTACGGCTGGTTATTTGGGTGTCCGGGTGAGTGGTTCCCATAACTACTTCAAAAACTGTATGTTTGGTTCGGTGAACGATGTTGACAGGTCTGCGGCAAATGCGGTGCTTAGTTTTGACGCTACTTGCGGTGCTTGGAACATCTTCGAGAATTGTGTGTTCAGGAGCCGTTCAGGTGGTGGTCAGGCAACAGCCTACTTCATCAATGACAAGAATACCGCTACGGTTGTTGATTATGACGCTATCTTCCTGAATTGCCAGTTTTTGCATCAGGGAACGGCTCTCACGGTTGCAATCGCCAAAGCCACAAACGCAAATCGAAAACTGTACTTCGACAATCGCTGCACCTTTGCCGGGGTAACAGACATTATCGCTGACGCTCAGAACGCAGATGTTATTTGGGGCAGTGGTGGAGCTTCCCCGGACGGTTCGGCCCTTAACGACAAACTATATCTGGGTATCGGACAGACCCCGATCCACACGGCGTAAGGAGGTAACATGATTTGTTGGGCATGTGCAGAACCTTACGAGGGCGATAAATGCTCTCAGTGTGGTGCGGATAAAGTGAAACCTTACGTTAAGGAAGAACCTAAACGGAAGGTGAAAGAAGATAAAACCCCCTTCGGCAAGACCTGACCCTTCTTGCCGATTTCCCACAGGTGGTCGAGGTTGCTCCCTCCTCCTCGGCCACCTGTTCTAAAGAAAGGAACAGTTTTGAAGGTTTGCAAGGTTTGTCATGAGAAAAAGGATGACGAATGTTTCTACATAAAAGGGAACTCATTCTATAAAGAAAGTAGTTGTCTCGAATGCAGCTTATTAGCATCAGAGGAACGTCTGAAACTCGTACAGACAAAAAAATGTTCTATGTGCGGAGAAGAAAAAGACATAGGGCAATTTCTACATATCATACGTAAGAACAGGGGAAGGATTGAAGTAGGTTCTCAATGCGAACCATGCCGGGCAATATATAGAAAAAGGCACTGGGAGTCATATACGAATAAAGATATGGCGAATCAAACACGGAAAAATCGTGAAGCATTGAGGTGGAAACTGCCCACAGAGTACTATCTGTTATTACAGGCTCAAGATGGGAAGTGCGAAATATGCGGGAATGAAGACCCAAAGAATGAAAAAACAAATAAATTCTATAAGGATTTACCAAAAAATGAGCCACATAGATTATTATGTGGAGATTGCAAAAAAAAGGTTCGCAAAGAAAGAGATGCAATAACCGATAAGAAATATAGGGAGACGCATAAAGAACAATTAAGGAAATTGGGATCAAATTGGCAAAAAAATAACGTCGAGAAAGTTCGCGCAAGCGCACTTAAATGGGCCAGAGAGCATCCCGAACAAGGACGAAACGCACACATGAAACGTGAGTATGGAATCACATGGGATGAATATTGTTTTCACTTGGAGAAACAGGGTCATAGATGTGCGATTTGTGGGAAAGATAACAATGGGAAACGTAACTTTGCAGTAGATCATTGCCACCAAACGGGGTCTCTGCGAGGTCTATTATGCAACCCCTGCAACTCGGCTCTTGGTCAATTCGGAGATTCAGCAGATACTTTATATAAAGCAATAGAATACTTGGAGGGAACGGGAAAATGGTTACGCCTGATCGCAGTTTCATGAAGGATCTTAAATTGATGGACCCCCGTTTGGGGATATTTTTTAACGGTGAGCATTTCGTTGTTACCTATGCGAGGCCGTTCCGTGAACCGGCAAATGTATATCGAGTAAAGGGTGATGACGGTGGTTTCAGACAACCAGACGCCCGTGACCTCATAGCATTGAGAGGCGGGGACTTATCTCAGGAGGGGATGAAAACACGTCTACAGAAATTATCCCTCTATTCAGAGCGAATCAGGGAACAGGCGAAGAAAAGTGCGGCTGACAATATTCGTGCCATGACGCTAGATAATAAAAATCAATTATCAAAGATGGCCATACAGGCCGCTAATTTTTCAAAGGGCAACGCAACTTTTCGCCGCATCCAACAGGACAGAACAGGCGGCAGGACTTGGGACGAGATTAAGGGTGGTGCATGAAAGAAAAACGCCTTGCCTTAATGACCATCATTGCAGGCCCAAAATATCAGAAGATATGGGAAATGGCCGAACCGTTCTTCAATCAGTACGCTGACCGTATCGGGGCTGATTTGGTTGTCCTCAAAGAAATCCCCCCTAATCTGCCTTCGCCCCATTGGGCCAAGTTTTCAATCTATGAATTGCTTCGGAAACAATATGACCGGATTGCCTTCATAGACGGTGACGTTTTGATTCGCCCCGATACCCCTTCCCTCTTTGACGTGGTTCCAGAGGATGAGTTTGGTATCTTCAATGAAGGCTATTACACGCCTCGAAGTGTCTGTCTGCACGAAGTCAAGAAGGTCTATGACGTGAACCTTCCCAACTGGAACGGCAAGGACTACTACAATACAGGGGTTATGGTTGTGTCTCGGAAGCACCGCCACTTATTCAAGGTGTCCGATTCAATCAAACCCCTTCGCAATTCCTACGGGGAACAGACCTACCTCAACATGAGGATTATGCAGAGTGGTGAGAAGGTGTGTCTCTTGAATCATCGGTTCAATAGGATGTCTATAATGGACAGATTGACCGGAATGACCAGATTAGATTCGTATATAGTGCATTATGCTGGTTTCGACGTGATGGGGAAACAGACCATTCTCGAAGCCATGAAGCGGGACATTGAAGAATGGGAGAAGAACCCCACCTACGAATATAAGCGCCAAGTATTCATCTGGTCTTTCGGTGGTGCAGGTGACGTGGTAGCTGCGGAACCCACGGTGAGGTACATCAAAGAGAAGGTGTACCCTGACGCCGACATTTACATCATGACCAAAGACCCGGCACTTTATGACCATATCAAGGACGTTTACATAGCAGAAACTTACCCTGAGAGAGACTTCGATGCAATCTTAGAGTTTAACACCCACTACGTAGACCACGGGCAGTTCCATAGTTTCGTCCCTCATTCACAGGTTCACCCGGTAGACTGGATTTCACAGGCTATCTTAGGAAGGACTCTGGACATAAAGGACAGGGAAATTCACCTTGAATATTCAGAGAAGGACTTGGATGAGGTGAGGGAAGTTTCCACTCAAATGGAAAACATGATTTTGGTTCACGCCGGACTCGGTTGGGATACGAAGACATTCCCTAAAATATGGTGGGAGGAAGTAGTCAATGCACTTGTGGGTAAAGGTTACAATGTCGGTCTTATTGGCAAGCGTGTTAATGACGCTCACGGGTATGTTGATATTGATATACCTGAAAATGTTGTAGATTTCAGGGATAAACTCTCAATGAAAGGGCTAATCGCCCTCATAGCAAATGCCCCGGTACTTGTTACTAATGATTCGCTTCCCCTTCATATCGCCGGGGCTTTCGACAACTCAATAGTCCTGATTCCTACCTGTAAGAGAGCCGATTGCCTCTTACCGTACCGGAAAGGGTCTATATATCACAAAGCCGTATCAGTCTGTAAGAAAACCATTGATGATGACAATATGTTCTCACCCACGGCGGAAGTCGGCTGGAAGTTGGGCGGCTGGCAGATAAGCAAGTTTAAGGGAGAACACACAATAAACGAGTACCTACCTGACCCACAAGAGGTGGTTCAGGCAGCAATAAACTTTTCAGTCAAGTCGGCAAAACGTCAACTTTACTGGAACGAAATAAAAGGAGAACAAAATGGCAAAGCAAGACGTATTGAAGGCATTTTCGGTGGTGGGACTGTCCACGACGCTGTGGAACCCGACGAACGAGACTATGGACATGCAATATTCAGGACACAGTTTCTCCCTGGAACCGGGCGAGAAATGGCCTGGAATGGAAATCAACTGTGCCAAGCACGTCCTTAACGCCTACGGGCAGAGAGGGCTAACGAGCCTTAATCACGGTGACGACGAAGAGAGAATTGGTAAGGATGCGATTCAGAGGAACCTTGACTTCAAGAGGAAGCAAGTCTTTGAACACAACACAAGGAATGAGCAGAAGCGACAGATGGGTATGGCGTGGATTCCCCCGTCTAAGAAGATCAGAGAGTACGCAGACGAACTCGGAGTAGAACTGAATGAACCGGCACCCCTGAAAGAGAAGGTGCCAACGGCTGACCCGGAAATCGCCCGACTCAGAGATGAGAACCGCCAGATGCAAGAGCGCATGGATAAGCTCATGGGCATGATGGAAAAGATGACGGCAGGGGCCGAAACGGAAGAAGTAGTTACCCCGGAGAAGAAGAAACCTTTCGGGAGGCAATAAGGAGAATGGTGAATGAGCAACTATTTGAACTGCTGGCAAATATTAAGCGATGTCAGGATTGGGATTAACGAGCATAGCACCGCACTTGTCAACGGGACTGATACCACAGGTGTATTCGCTAACGAGTACCTGATTAAGAAGATTAACGAATCTCAGCAGCTTATCTGGAATAGCTTATTCACCGACTTCCCTGAATATTTTCTCAAGAGCGCAACATTCACCTTTACGGCGTCGGTGGGTACTTTGCCCACTGATTGCCATAAAATCAAGAGACTCGAAGATGAGGACGGCCACAAGATAGACCCTATCTCGGTTGACCTGAAAGCCAAGCAGACCTCTGACGGCTCAAACCATCTATATTACCGATACGGCAATACCATTAAACTCGACGGGGAACAGAGTGGTACTTACACCCTCTGGTACTACGCCAAGTGCAGGGACATTACCACGGGCATGTCAAGTGCTGGTGGGGCGAAGAGCCTCACCCTTGCTTCAACGGCCCGTAAAGAGGCTGACTACTACAATCTTATGCAAATTGAGAATGTGACTGACGATTGGGTAGATACCATATCCGACTATTCAGCCGCAAGGGTTTGTACCCTATTGGCTGAAACTGGCGCAGCTTCCAAGTATTACGGGCTAATATCCACCTTACCGGAAAACTTTCATCCCCTGATAGCTGAAAGAACGGTTATCGTGATGAAGCAAAGCCCTCTGGCTGTGTTGAGACTTACCAGAGAGGATATTGATCTCTTCAACGAGAATTTTGCAGAAGCGAAAAGGTCATTTGCCGGTCAAGCGGCAGGTGATACAAATATCATGGACATCTTTTGTGAGTTTTAAATGGAAATAGACACTGAAATGCTTTCCCCTGATTACGAGCCTTCCACAAGGGCCGTCATGGGTAGGATACTCAAAGAGGGCGACACCTTCTTGATAGGAGGGGCGCATCAGGGGGGGCTCAGTTCATACGCTGCGGCTCTCGTAGGGCCAACAGGACAAATTTATTGCTTTGAGCCTCACGAGGGCAACAGATTAGTTCTCCAAAAGACAATGGAACCTTTCAAGAACGTAGTTATTCACCCTTACGCATTGGGTGATAGGGACATTGCAGAGGCGGTACTATTCGAGAACCATGATAATTCGGGAGGTCATTCCTTATACAACGTGGGCCTTCATCCTGCCAACGTAAAGACCAGAGAGAACCCTACGGTACAGAACGTACAGGTGAAGACGCTGGATTCACTGTTTGAAGAAGACATGCCACGGCTTAAACTCTGCCTGTTCGATGCAGAGGGGGCTGAATTTAGTATCATAAAGGGCGGGATTAACACCCTGACCGATAACGACACCCCTTTTATCATCTGCGAAATTAACGACTTCGCCCTAAAGAACTGCGGAACAGACCAGATGACTATCAGGGCTTTCATGGCAATGTACGGGTATGAGTGCTTCGTTATCACTGATGACGGGCTTATGGACACGAACCCCAGAAAGGAAATAGCCTGTGCAACAGAGGAAGGGCAAGCGGTAGTATTTAACGTCCTCTTTTCAAGAAGAGGCAAGATTTAAAACATAGCGTTATCGGACAAGCTGAGACGGAATTTTCCATTTGGAGTGGAAAGCCGTCTTTTTTATTGGAGCTAACATGGGTGGACCTGAAAACACAATCCCCTTAACCAACGTACTCAAAGGAGTTCCCTTTAGAGGCGGGGTTTTCACTGACCGGGACGTTTCCCTTATCCCTCTTGGCGGGTACTCGATGATTCAGAACATGCGGGATACTCACCCCGGATTCGAGAAGCGCAAAGGCTGTAGAAAGCACCACAGTACCGCCGATGGTTCTAACGAGGTGATGAGCCTGTTCCAGTTTTCTAAGGGAAAGGTGACAGAAAGACACCTCTACGCTCAGATGTCAGACGGTGACGTTTTGGATGCGACTGACCAACTGCCCTCAGTAACCACAGGAGCCTTTGGAACCGAAGTCTTGGACGGAACCGCAACGGGACAGCTCCCGGCCTCTTGGAGTGTTATTGACGATGCCCTTGTTTACTCAAACGGCTCTGACCAGCACAAGATTTACACCGGGACAGACTACCCCGTTAAACGGGTTATTGTTTACGTAGGCACGAAGTCACCCGGTATCATCCCTGACGAAGGGAAGGACTTCACCGATCAGGCTACAGACAATCTCTCAACCACCTACGTTGACCTCAGTTCGCTTGGCGACCTCTCAGTGGACTATGACTGCATCTTTGTATGCACGTCGATTCCTGCCACCTCTATCAAGTGGACGATGGGGAGCGTGAACGGGACGGCCTCAGTTGCGGCGGGGAATTACTGGAACGGTGCGTGGACGGCCATGACCTTCACCGATGGTACGAGTGACGGCGGGTGCGCTTTTGGCAAGACCGGCTCGATGAGTTGGACAGCACCTACTGACGAAATACCCCATTACCAATACAATACGAGTGGGTTCTGGTATCAGATTTACTTGTCAAGTGGAGACTTGGATGCTGATACAAAAGCATCTGCGGTTGTCTTTAACACCACTTGGCAGTCAATTCAGAATGTATGGGACGGGGCTTTACCGGAAATCATTGAAGCTCAGTTCTACGACCAGACTGCCGATACTTACGCCACCTTTGGCTCGACTAACATTGACATTTCAGACGGGACTACGAGCGACATCCTTTATATAGGTTCCCTTGACCCCCTTACAGGGATTTATGTTGACGTGCAGGCTACCCCCAATACAACAGCCTCGACTACGGTTTCTAACGTCTATTACTGGAAAGACGGGAACGCATGGACAGCGGTTACAAGCCTCAATGACGGTACGGCGGGGTTCTCTCAATCCGGTTATCTGACCTTCAAGAGACAATCCGACGTATTCAAGCAACAGATGGGGGGGCTTAAATACGATATGTATTGGTACAAAATCGTATGGGACCAGACCCTTTCCGCTGACGTGAAGCTCTCAATGGCTACCATGCCTTATTTTGATATTACCGAGTGCGGCCAGAAAGGGACAGTTTCAAGCGCATGGCGTAACAGGATGGTTTACTCTTTCGATAGATGGCCGGTTGACCTCTACGTTTCAGCTACCTACGGGCCGATGGTAATCAACGGGGAAGATTCCGCTGTTCTCGAAAGACCCGGAGACGGACGGATGAATAAAGTCACCTGTATCAAACAGTTCTACAATAACATCCTCGTCTTTCAGGAAGAGAAGGGAACGGACGGCGGGTGCATTACGATGTATCAGGGGTATTCACCTGACACCTTCGGGAAACTTCTTATCGACTCTCGATATGGAACCTTCTCTCAGAAATCCGCTGTAACAGTGGAAGGCGTGATGATGGGATGGAATAAGGTAGCCGATGTCCCTGTTACGGTATGCTACTTCCTTTCGAGAAGCGGTGTTTTCGTGACCAACGGGACTACTGTTAAGATGGTATCAAAGGCTTCCGAATCCTCAATCCAGAATTACTTTGACCCCAAGAAATCAGAGTGTATCCGAAGGGGCTACGAGGACAAGATGTGGATGTCTTATGACTCCTGTTATCAGTGTATCAAGATAGGCTTAGTCTCAGGAACCTCTGCTACAGTCCCAAATGTTTTCTTGGTTTACGACCTTGAAGATAAGACTTGGAAATTCGATAGCCCCGCACAACCTTTCTCATGTTGCGCCGAAGTTGAGGCCGCAAGTGGGGATGTGGCCGTTTTACAAGTAGCAGGTGGGACGGCGGACGGAACGATTTACCAGACCAATTACGGTGACAGTGATGTTTCGACAGCGATAGACGCCTACGCTACGATGGAATTAGACGGTGCGGGTGCGGATATATTGATGAGAGATATGATTCTCAGGGCTTCTGGCACAGTTACGTTGACCCCGTATTTAGATGGTGTCGCCGGTACGGTAAAGACAATTTAAAGGAGAGATAGGACATGGCAACAACTTTCACGAAGTACACCTCATACAATCAGTACGTCCACGACGGGACAATCAATCTCAATAACACAGGCAAGGTGATGTTGGCACTTGTTACATCTACATACGCATTCAGTGCAGCCCATACCATCTTTGATAACGGGGCTGATGATGCGACAGATCCTTCCTTTTGTGAGGTGGCTACCGGTGATGGATACACCACGGGCGGTGCGGCCTTGGCGTCACTCTCAGTAAACTCTACCCGGTTCGACTCGGCGGATGTTACGTGGACAGGGCTGACCAAGACCTTCAGAGGCGGTGTGCTCTACATCAATGACACGGTGAATACAATAGCAAAACCGATGATTGGGTACATCCTGTTTGACTCTACGCCGGCTGATATTTCGATTACGGGTGGCGATTTTACCTGTCAGGTAAACGCTTCAGGCTGGATCACGTTTTAAGGATTAACGCATGGCAAGACCTAAAAAATTTATTCCTTTTAGCAGAAACTGCAAGTGCTGCGGCAAGGAATTTATTTTGACCAAGAAACCACAACGCGAGGAATGGGGTTTTACATGTTCCAAGACTTGCGCTTTGAAGTTAAGGGATCGAAGTAATAATAGATCGGAAACGCAGTGCAAAACATGCGGCAAGATCATCAAGCATACAAAAAGCCAAACGCCGACATATTGTTCGCATGTTTGTCAACCGGCATGGAACAAGGGGTTAAATAAAGAGATCGAGCCAAAATTGAAGTCGATGGGTTTTCAGTGTGGACATCAAAATTATATCAAAAATCACTCCCCGGAAAGTATAGAAAAAATGCGTCTGAAGCATAAGGGGAAGGTGCTGTCTGCTGAACATCGTATCAATTTAAGCAAGGCCCATATAGGACAAATATCAACCCGCAGAGGCATTACTCCGAATAAAGAAGAATGCGAAAGGCTCAAGAAGATTGGACTAAAAGGATTAATAAAACAACAAAGCGGTGCTCCAACTTCGATTGAAGTAAAGCTCTATGACGAATTAACGCATAGAGGATTATTTTTTGAGAAACAAAAACTGATAAACGGTAAATTTATTGTTGATGCGTATGTCCCAAATTTTAATTTAGTTATTGAAGCCGATGGCGACTATTGGCATTCTCTTGAGCGAGTTAAAAAAAGAGACAAGGCCAAAAATGCATATCTGGGGGCTTGTGGATATGGGTTATTGCGTTTATCGGAAACTGAGATAAATAACGGCGCATTCAGAAATAGACTGGAGAATAAAATTGGCTTGTGATGACGCCTACACAAAAGCCCTTCTCCATTACAATGGAGCCAATGGCAGTACAACCTTTACCGACGAAACCGGTGATGCGTGGACTGTGGTTGGTACTGCACAACTTTCCACCGCTCAATTCAAATGGACATCTAGTGGTTTATTTGATGGTGATAGCGACTATATATATAGAATCTATGATCCTCCCGGTACTGGAGCCTTTACATATGATTGTTGGGTGTGGGCCAATGGACTAAGCGGCTACAATAGTATGTTTGCGTCGTGTTCTGGAATTGGTGCAAATGGAGGACAGATATACTCCGACCCTGACAAGAAGTTAATACTATATGATGCTTCTCTACGAATCCAAGGCACAACTGTTATGTCAACGGGGGCGTGGTATCATATAGCGATAGTGGGGAATGGTGGTGCCGATGGTGCAAGAACAATTAAGTTATACTTAAATGGAGCGCAAGAAGGGGCCACATACACAGTAGACTATAATTGGTCAAATACAGTTCTTAATATTGGGGCACATCCCGATCATACAACGGGGCAGTATTGGAACGGACATAACGAGGAGTTCAGGTACTCTAAGGGTATCCAACGCTGGACATCCGACTTCTCTGCATCATTACCAACGCAAGAATATATTGGGTATGTCTGCCCAGTTATCTCTACTGTAGATACATTTAACGCTCCAACGATTAACACTATGTTTGTTCCCGTTGTTGCAACAGAGGACACCTTTAATGCGCCTACACCTAAACATGCTATTACCAGCGCCGTGATTTCTACAATTGACACATTTAATGCTCCTACTCTCAAAATGAACTTTACTATTCCGACTGTTTACACGACCCATAAATTCAATCCACCAACTGCGACTATTCCAGTTAAACGGAAAAGAGTGGGGGTGAACTGGTGAGTCAGCACTTATCTCTTAAATTCCAGAATAACACGGCGGGTGAAGGGCTGTCCCTAAGAACCATAGGGATGAAACTCGACAAACTGCCTAATCGCAACGTGGAACGATGTAATTGGACGGCTAATCACATCAGCCTTAAATTTCAGAATAACACGACTACGTTTCAATTACAGACGCTTGGCATGAATATTGTGGAGCTAACGGAACGATGAGTAAACCCAAGATGAGAAACAGAGATTACGGTTATCAACCCAACATGGCTGAGGGTGTAGTCGATATGGAATCTCAGGTGACAACCTCTGGTATGGGCATGGCGGGTAAAGTCGAGAAGCACTCAGAGTTTATGCAGCCTAATAATCAGTCTTATGATGAGATGGAATACCTATATCCGGGTTCTGATTATCCTTGGGACAACAACCCCGCAATGAACCCTATAGGTCCGGGTAGAAATTGGCCGGGTAATCCCACTGATTGCAAGTCACTCTGGAACAAACTGTTCCCGTCACATCCCACAGGTACAGGGGCGTTTATCCCAAATGCTCAAGATAATGCAGCTTTAAAACAATACGTAAAAGCCGGATGTCCGGTTGATTATATACCAAATTTTTGCTGCCCCGGTGTGAAGATTAACGGACCTAAAGAAGTAGACGGGGAATCTGTATATGATTCATATTCCATTGATGGGGCCAAAGGTAATTGTGATTATACATGGAGTGCGTCAGCGGGTAGAATACCAGGCGGGACTTTCTATGCACCCAAAGGACCGACAACTGTTAAGATAAGCGTGTCCCCTTTTATGGGTGATGATAGTAGCAAGACTTGTGCTGAAATGACGGTAAAGATTAGGTCTGCCGGATGCTCTGGTGAGACTATTTCCGTTCCCTCTACTCAAATGCAGGTGGGTACTTCCCAAACCCTTACAATAGTCGGTTCTGTACCCGGCAAGTCTTACACTTGGAACATAGCCTCTGGTGGCGGTTCGATGAGTGGAGCTACTTACACGGCCCCCGCGAGTAACGCTAACTGTGCCGACAATCCGACTATTCAGTTGATGGTGGGAACCAGCGTATGCGCTTCGGTGACTATCGCAGTGAACGCCGTTGTATCTGAGAACGCCGGGACATGGACAGGGGTAAATGGGGCGCAACCGGCTGAATCAGGCTATTGCGGTAATTACTTGGAAGTCAAATGGATGTCTTGCGCGGGTGTTATAACAAGTAAAGATCCCGCTGACCTTTTCGGAACTTGTACGTATAATGGCCCACAACCCGCTTGCGGATGTAATGTGTTTATCGGCAGTACGTGTTATCCCTGTACAACTGCCAACCAAACCGCAGCATGTTTGAATGAACACCCCGGCCAGTTGTCTTGTAATCTTGGCGCTGTAGATTCGAGAACTGATGCACAGAAGTTGGCAGGTTGTTGCCCTGCTCAATTACTATAGGATGATATGAGACTAACCGCCGACGAATATCAGCACCGCCTTGAAGTGATCGCCCGTGCCATGCGATTGTATGGAGAGGCCGCACAGGGAAATATTAACACGGCACTCGAAATGTTAAACGAACCTGACTTTGAGATTTCCATTCCAGTGGAAAGATTTCAAGGATTAACGGGGAGTGAGTTTGACAGGTATGAGCGAATAACGTGTCCTGACTGTGGAGAGGTAATGAACCTGAGAATGGTGCCTAAGAATGACGAAGGTATCAACAGTCAGTGTGTATGCTCCAACCCTCTTTGCGATACGGTGTTAGATTCGGAACTGACCATAGACGATTGGAGAAGGGAACTGAGTGGACATCAGTAAATTCATAAAGGGACGGCGAAGTAAGAGTGCGGACATCCCCGGTACTGTGGAGGCGTACCTTGATGAAACCTGCCCCGCTTGCGGGAAGGGATTGAAGCGTATGAAGCCATGCTGCGGTTCGCCTCAAGGGTACATACAGTGTCGGGCTAATTGTGGATATAAAAGGACAATTTAATGGGATTCGATTGGACTACACCACAGCTTACAATGGACATTCTCTTTGGGACTCGTACAGCTTCGTTTTGGGGCGGTAATTCTACGTCAAGTATATTCAATCAGCAACCTTCCCCCGCACCTTCATCTAACATGACCACAAGCAGTACGTCTGTTTATGCGAAGCCTACACAACCTTTTTACACAGTGTCTCACCTTGGCCCGTCCAGTGGGTATCAGAACCTCATGCCTACTCAAATCCTTCGGGACAGAGAGAAGTACGGCTACAACGTACCACAGGCCCCTTTTAGCGGCCCCTCATCCGTGGACGTTTTCAAGGAAGTGACAAAGGGAACGACAAAGACGGTGACTAAAATAGGCTCAATGAAGATGACCAAAGAGCAAGCGGCCTCTGTCTACGCACCTGTTCTGCCGGGACAGAAGGACAAATATAAGGACATTAGAACGGCCTATTCAGGAAAGAAAGTTTCCACTCAAATGGAAAAACAGGACAACAATATGACTTACCAAAGTGCTTTTGATGAGAAGTTCAATGCAGGAACGTGGTGGGGCAGATGACATGGAATATAACGGAAGTGATAATGTTAGCGATATTCTGCGAGGCAATAGTGGAGTTGTGGAGGAAATCAGCGCCGACACAGTGGTTGGTTCTGGGGACGCTTCCGACAAAGGAAAACCCGAAGCCAAAATGGAAGGGGCTTGTGCGCTACACACCCGCCCTCTATTCGGCTCGTCAGGATACTCATATGTTTCAATGCGGATTTTGCTTTGCGACTTATGTGAGTCTTGTATCTGGTTTCCTTTATTTTTACATGGACATTGTTTTTGTGAGATGGATAGTTATTGCAATGGTAATACTTCGATTGAGCAATCACTTCCACTTGATAATTTCAACGATTAGGGACATTCAAATAGATAGGCGTATAAGGAGGAAGTAAGATGCCAGATGAATACGGAGACCTGACTGAACAGGAATTGATTGACATGGGCGCAGGTGGGTTTACGACTGTGGGCGAACCCGTAGATATGTGGCGTAACCTTGGGATGCCTGGTGGATTCGACCAGAACGCCTACGATAAACAGATGAAGGGGATTAACGCCGAATGGGATAGGCAAATTAAAAACAGTCCGACTACCATCTATAACAATCGCACGACCACGCCGACCATAAATAATAAGACAGGTAGTGGATTGAGGTCAGCTTACAGTACCGCCAAGAACACCTCAACTGGCGTCCCTTCGGTGATGAGTACCACGGGAAGTTATACGGCCAATCAGCTTCCCACTTACAAGCCTTCTACCCTCTTGTCACCTGAGACTTTCACCGCACCACTGAGAGATACGCATAAAGTCGCATCTTACACCCAAGAAGCCGCTGCACCCGGATTCGCTAAACTGAATCGCAACGCCAATTCAATCGCCGCAAGGGTGAACGACCCCTATTCACCGAGAGGCCGGACTACTCTGAGAGCCGCACTTGCAGGTGTAGGTGAAGGATACGGGAGCGTCATAGAAGGGGCCGGTAAGTCTGGACTGAGCCGTTACAATAGTGAGTACGATTCCGACTACAAGACTGCCCTACTGAACAACCAGTCTACCAACCAATTCAGACAGGCGCAGAACCAGAACACCATAGCGGCGGATCAGGCCAATTACCAAGCCGAACTTAATCGGATTTGGAACATAGCCAACGCAGAAGCTAAGAATGAGGCCGCAGAGGAAAGTATCCCTGATAATAGTTTCTGGGGTAAGTACGGAGGTAGTGCGTAATGGCTAATTACACAGAGGAAGAATTGCTTGCTATGTCGGCTGGCTATCCCGCCTATGACGTAGCTGATAAGCCTAAGTATTTTTCAGCAGAGGGATACGAAACACCGCCTCCCTCTGATTTTCCCGTTGATGGGCCAGCGACTACGGTATATGATGCCCAAAGTGCTATATCAGGTGAAGCCCCCCAAGCCATGCCTGCCCCGCTGAATGATATGACGGGTTCTTACGACCAACCAGAACGGCCCCTAACGCCAATGCTTACGAACGTACCTGCTACAAGGGACACAGCGGTAGCGAATGACCGTGAAGTGAAATTCATGCCGCCCCCGAAGCCTACGGAAGCGCAAATGTCACATGCGACTAAGTGGGAACAAAAGAAGGGGATGATAGCAGAACTTATAGGGAAACAGTACGGTATAAGACCGGATGCACCGCCCCCGCTTAATAATCCTGTGGCAATGAAGGCATGGACATTAGCCAACGTAAAATACAAAGAAGCCCATACTGAGACACAGAAGTTGGAAGAAAGGGCCTACAGAGAGAGCCGTGAGGATTTGCGGGATACAAGGCGTGACGAGAGAGATGCCAATCGAGAAGCCAAAAGGGACGAAAGGGATGCCGCTAAAGAGGCCAACAAGAAACCAAGCGTATCTGATATAGCTGCTGTATCCAATATGCTCACTGATAAAGATGGTAAACCCAAAAATTTAAGTGATAACGATGTAACCTCGATAGGAGCGATGGCTGACAGAATTGGTTATAAACTCGAAAAGTGGACGGGGAAACGAGCCGTTGGTTTCTGGGGAGGAGGAGGCGAACCGTTCAATGAATATCACTTAGTCCCCAAATCTAGTGCTGCGGCAAAAACAAATGCACCCCCCGGCCCTAAGACTGTTACTATTGACGGGAAGCAATATAAGGACGGTGATACTGTAACCCAGAATGGAAAGCAATTCAGAGTAAAGGTTAAGTAATGGCCGATTACACTCTTGAGCCGATAGAGGATTACGAACTCGTTCCTATTGAGAAGCCTAAGTCTTTCCTTGACCGTGTATCTGCATGGGCGGGGAACGGTGATTACATACCCAATATGGAAAACATTCCCGTAGAGCCTACGGCGTTTGATGAGGCTGTTGGTAAGGGAGTGGATTTTATTGCACCTCTTGGTGAGAACCTTGTTTCTCAGGCCACTGGTTTAGCGGGTGGGATATTGGGTGCGGCTGGTGGGGCAAGGGAATACGTTAATTCTCTTTCTAAGGGGGGAAGTTTTAAGGATGCAGGACGTAAAGCAGGGCAAGAGGCAGAGAGGGTAGGACAATTATACTCTGAACTCTATACACCAACTACTAAACTTGGCAAAGAGTCTGCTGAAATAAGTAATAAGATATGGGGCATCCCCGGCGAAATAGGCTCTGAGGTGTTTAGCCTACCTGCTCAGTCATTGGGATTCACTAAAGAAGAGGCATATCCCGGTGAATTAGTCGCTCAGTTAGGTGCATACGGCGTAGCAGGTGTTGGGGGTGCGAAAGGCTTACGTGCTGCCAAGGAAGGCATAAGAACGGCAAGAGAAGCCGTTACTGTTCCCGACATGGACGTAATGAAACCCGTTGACCAGCCACCAGTAAGACCGGCCTCAATTCCCCCCGAACCTTTCCCCGAAGAAACGAGACTACCTGTTAAACAGGATGTTATCTATCAGGGATACGACCCTCTGGTGATAAACAAGGTAGAGGGGAAGGACTTCGTACTTGAACCCATTGAGACACCTAAAGTAGAGACAACTGAAACCAAGTCCCAAAAGGCAAAAAGGATACTCGCAGAGAGGAAGGCGAAGGTAGTTGAGGAACCCGTTGAGGCGACTGACCCTGCCTACGCTAAGGGTGAGGCTTACGCACAGGGTTTCATCAAAAAGAACAACATAGGTGACTTGGATAAAGTCATCGAGAACCTTCAAGAGAAAGCTAAGGGTAGTCAATACTATAAGGGGATACTTGACACCCTCGAAAGAGAGAGGGCAGCGAAAACCCCTGTTTCAACAGAAGGTGAAAAGGTAGTTTCCACTGAAATGGAAAGCCCCGTGATTGAGAACAAAGTTCAATCAGAGGGCAATCTACCCCCTGAAATCGCCAAAAATGAGCCTGTGATTGATACTGAGATGCAATCAGGCGGTACAGAACCGTCGGCAGAAATCAAAGTAGCCGACACTACTGTACCAGAGATTGATACGAATACGCCTGAGTTCAAGGCAGAGATAGCACGTCGAGAGGCGCAAGAAGCACCTGTTAATGAGTATAACCGCCTTCGCAAAGTAGGACAGGAAGCCATACCGGGGATTCGTTCACAAGAAGCTGAGGATGTCGGCAAGGTTTACGAGTATTACAAGAAGGGTGGTCTTACCGATACTCAATGGCAAGCGTATGTTGATGACTTGGGCAGTTCCAATAAGATAGATGGATGGGTGAAACCTGAAAGCAAAGCCCCCGAACCTGCCAAGGTGGAAACACCAGAAAACCCGGCGCCTCTTAAACAGGGGAAACCAGAACCAGGAAGTTATAATAAGCCAAGTAAACAATTTATCGCAACGGCAGAGGGACAGAAGACATTATCAGCCCGTGGTAGCAGAATCGCCATGCTGCAATTAGTGAACGAGAAGGTAGGCGAACCTTACACCAGAGCAGAAATTGAAAACATAGCCGATGGGAATATTGATGCTGTCAGGGATTGGCTTATTAAGCAGCAGCTTCCGGGTAAGGAACCCACCCATTTCGGCCCCACCACTGCCCCTCAAGGTGAGCGTCTATTTGCCATTAAATCAGGGGATAAAACCTTTGTCTCTGATACCCCTAAGTCTGATGCTAATCATGGAACCCTCTATAATAGGTATCCTGAGATTAACAAGAACCTTGAAGCAGGGATAGAACCTCAAAGTGGATGGATAGATGATAAGGGGGAATTTGTAACGAATGGGAAGGCCGCACCAGTTAAGGTAGAAGAAGTCGCCCCCGAAATGACCGAAACAGGTATCAAGAACGCCGTTACCTTAGAGGAACCGTCTATACTCGAAGGGGAAGCCAAAGTAACTAAGGCAGCAAAGGACATAAACAAGGCGATAGTTGAAAAGGGTTTTGAGGAATTGCCCGAAGATCAGCTTGCAACGTATGACTCGATTACCAAGGCGGAAACAATTCAAAAAGTAGAAGACATGATGTCCGATACACAAAAGTCAAAGGATATGGCGGCAGGCAGAGAACCCTTTCCCGCAGGAACCAATGGGGCAGAGAAACAGGTTCTTTTTAATGCGGTAAAGAAAAAGGCATACGCAGAGGGTGATGTTGACACCATGCGTGATTTGGCTTCTTCCCCGGTATTGGCTACGGAAAGAAGTGTTGCGGCTCAGACGTTAGGCGCATCTGGGTGGGATAATATTCTCGGAGATCCCGTCAAAGTCATGCAGGACATTATTCAGACACGCCAAGAAGCAGCTACTAAGCAGGGCAAGAAGAAATACACACAGGCAGAGGTTGACAAACTAACCGCCGAACTGGAAGCGAAAGACAAAGCCCTCAAGGAAGCTACTGCAAGGGAAGAAGCGCAAAAGCAGGATGCAGCCATTGATGAACTGATTAAGACCAAGACTTCAAAGCCAAAAGTGGCACCCGTTAAGTATGGCGCTCATAACAAGATATTCACCACCGAGAAATACGAGAAGGCAAAGGCTGAATTACGAGCCTTGGCAAGCGGGACGCAATTAAACGCACTCCCTGACCCGACACTACTCGCAAAGTACGTTGATATTGGAGGATACCACCTTGAAGCAGGTGCCAGGAACTTTACGGCGTGGTCTGTCAAGATGGTTAATGATTTGGGGAGGGGGATAGAACCCGTCCTTGAAGATATATGGAAAGCAGCGCATGACGCATACCAAAAGGTAACGGTTGATTCTGTTAAGGGTAAGATTTCCAAGGCAATCGAATCAGGCAAGGGTCTGCCCGAAGTCGGTTTAAAGGTTCAAGAACTGGCAAAGCACTTTGTTGAATCAGGTATCAAGGAACGGAACGCTCTTGTTAAAGCGGTTCACAATGTCCTCAAAGAAGTTATGCCTGACATTACCCTGCGAGAAACGGCAGATGCTATCTCTGGTTATGGTAAGTATAAGCTACTCAGCAAAGATGAAATCCTAACTACCTTGCGTGACCTCAAAGGGCAGTTGCAACAGGTGTCAAAGCTGGAAGATTTGCAACGTAAACAGCCCCCCTTGAAAACGGGTGTCGAAAGACGCACCCCAAGCAACGAGGAACGTGCCTTAATAAAACAGGTAGAGGATGCCAAGAAGAAATACGGTATTCAGACCGTTGACAAAGAAACGCAATTAAAATCCTCTCTGGATGCCATTAAGACCCGTCTAACGAACCAGATTGCCGATTTGGAATCGCAGATAGCATCCAAAACAAAGATTGTAGCTGAAAAGTCCGATATTACCTACGATGCAGAGGCAAACAGGCTAAAAGATATTAGGGATGGATTAAAGAAAAAGTTTGATGAGATATTCGCTGACCCCAAGAAAACGCCAAGCGAGAAGTACGACTTAGCCCAAAAGGAACGGCTCAAGAAACAGATTGAAGTATTAGAGAAACAGATTCAGACCAGAGAAAAGGTAGTCAAGAACAGGATGCAGACTGCCATTGACAGGGAAACGTACGACCTGACCCAGAAGCGTAACGCTCTAAGGGATGCGTCTGAAAAGATATTCGGCAAGAAGGAAATGACCCCACAGCAACGCATTGATGCGGCTATCAAGGCAGTTGAGAGAGCCGAAGCTGAATATAAAAAGAAGGTAACTCTCAAAGACCTATCACCGATGGGTAAAAAGACTTCCCCTTTAGACTCTGCGGAACTTTCCAAAGCAAGAGCAAATAGGGACTTTTGGAAGGAAAAGTTACAAGAGCTTAGGGATATTGCCAATCCCAAGAAAACCCCGGAACAGATAGCTAATCAGTCCCTTAAAACCAGACTTCTTAATGAGACAAAGAAGTTGAACGAAAAGATAGACAACCTCGACTTCGCCAAGGCAGAAAAGAAGGCGACTGTTTTGGAACCGGAGACACGCAAGGCAAAAGAGGAACGTGACAGGATAAAAGAAATCCTAAAGGTAGCCACAGAAGGGATGGTAACAAAGGAAGAGGCTGTTAATATCGTTAAGCTCTCTAAGGACACAGCCGACCTTAAAACAGTATGGGAAGAGAAACTAAAGGAACACGAAGCCGACTTGGATGCGTACATGAAAACGAATCCCAAGGAACGGTTCGATTACGGTGCCGCCAAGAGAGCGTTTGAGAGTTACGCTTTTGAACTCAAAGGTGAAAACTCCCCCATTAGTCAAAAACTGTCAAATAGATGGCAAGAAGCTAAAACAACATGGAAAGATAACCGTGCAGGGGCGGTGGCCGATCTTGTAGGTGATACTGCGAAGGAAATATCAGAAAACTCCGTTGCTATGGTAGGCGCATGTGACAATTCCTTTATCGGCAGACAGGGGTGGTTCACACTTGCAACTCATCCTACTGCATGGTGGCCTGCGGCTAAGAAATCATTCAGTGACTTCGCAAAGACAATGGGTGGTAAAAATACTATTGATGCGTTAATGGCTGATGTTTACTCACGCCCACGGTATCTAAACGGTGAATACCAGAAAGCGGGGTTAATATCCCTTAAAGAAGAAGTGTACCCTACCTCTCACCCCGGAAAGATACCATTGATAGGCAGGGTATTTAAGGCAAGCGAGGCGGCGTTTCTTGGTAGTGCATTGAGGATGAGGCTCGGTGTCTATGACATTCTCGCTGACATGCAGAAGAGAAATGGCGTGGACATGATGGATGGGAAACAGGCCGAAGGGGTAGGGACGTTGGTAAACAGTCTCACCTATAGAGGTAAATGGGGGGAAAGGGGGGTATCACCTTGGGTAAGACTTGTCATGTGGGCACCCAATATCATCAAAGGACAGTGGGACATACTGACAGGGCATACCTTCGGGGCAGGGCTTCCTACACCTTTTGCTCGTCAACAGGCACGCATCAATCAACTAAAGATATTTGGAGAGATAGCGACGATACAGTTGATAGCCAATGCGATAAGTCCGGGTAGTGCCGAAACAGACCCCAGAGCAAGTGGATGGGGAACAATTAAAGTAGGGAACCAAAGGTTTGATTACACTGCCGGATTAAGACAAGAGATAATATTCTTGGCAAGATTGCCGGGAAAGTCTATAAATTCTAATACTGGTAAGGTTACTAACCTATACGAACCCGGATACGGGAAGCATACGGCGTGGGATATGGTTACAAACCTTATCGGAAACAAGTTCACTCCTATGGCCGGTGTTGTGAGAGATAAAATGAAGGCAGAGTTCTTCGGCGGTGTCCCGTTCACTTGGCCGGGAGCTATTTGGAGACTACAAGCCCCTATCAGCGTTCAACAGGCAGTCCAACTAAAGGATGACGCATCCCCTGAACAGGCATTGGGTGTAATCTCTGACATAGTCGGTATGAACTCTATGAACACTAAATTTGATAAGACACAAAAAACCCCCTACGATGAACTGTTCAATGCTGTCTTTGATGAGGAAGAGGATACAAGCAGAACCAGAGGCTTGAGGAACACAAGGAGGCGTTCACGTTCAAGATAAGGCTTGATAAAATCAATGAAGTGAAACAGATTTAAAACACATAGACGTACCGGACAAGCTGGGCGCTAATCACCTTTTATGAAAAGGGAAGATAGCGTCTTTTTTATTTGCTCTTTTAACAGGCTGTACCAAGACAACGACAAGGAGGACACTAAAATGCCTAACGGTTTCAGACCCATCACCACCATGAACGTCTTTCAAGGCGCTCAGACAGTAACAAAGAACACCACATCAACATCGGTAGCTTTTGACCTAACCCGGATTGCTCAGGACGGGATATTCTCGATTGAATATCTTATTACGGGTGACGGAATCATCACACTCGCCTACACCGTCTGTTCGTCTAAAGCAGGCACATACTTCACGCCTACGGGTGCGGTGGCAATCGCTACTGGCCTCACTAAGACTTCCGGCGTTTCAGGGCATGGTGGATTGACATTCAATCCCGAAATGTACCCCTTCATGAAAATCACCGCTACAGAGACAGGGACTTCTAATAATGCAGTAGTCACCCTGAATCTGAATATCCAGTAAGGAGGGCGAAATGGTAAACTTACCTTGGGATTTGTCCCGCAAAGTCTGTCCGGTTGTCCATAAGACAGCGGCACCTACTACTTCGGATGTTAATTACCCTATCCCTACCTTGTGGTTAGATGATACCGGAAATAACGCTTACATCCTTCTCGACGTTACCGCTGGTGTAGCCATGTGGACTAAGGCCATTGGCGCTACGATAAATCTTGACTACCAAGATTCAGTTAAATCTATCGCCACCGCTGCAAGCGCACCCCCAACCGAAGTCCTCAATGACAGGTACATTCTTTCTGCAACAGGAACCCCTCACGCTAATTGGGACGGTGCCTTAAATAACGACATCGTCCAGTTCGACGGGGCTGTGTGGAGAAGCACTACACCCACGGAGGGAATGATAACCGAAGTAGAAGATGTAAACACCATCTATCTCTATCTCACCTCTTGGGCTGCATGGCAGAATCAGGCGACGACGACAACCTCGGCTGTCACCTTCGCCGGTGTTACCCTCGGAGATGCAGGCACATTCACATGGGACAATGCTCCTGCTTCTAACAACGGCTTCTCTGGTGATGTGGAGTCTGTAACAGCAGGGGCTACAGTAGCCCTTCGTGATGTCCTTTACGAGAAGTCTGATGGAGAGTGGTATCTTGCAGACGCAGACCTCGCCTCTACTATGCCAGCTATGAGAATGGCTGTGGGCGCAGGGACAGATGGTAATGCGGTAAGTACAATTACCCGTGGAGTGGTTCGCTATGACTCATGGACGTGGACTATTGGCGCACCTATCTACGTAAGCACCACTGGAACGACTACCAATACCCTGACCCAAACGGCACCTACTGGTGATGGGGATCAGATTCAGATAGTCGGCTATGCGCTATCTGCCACGGTGATGTACTTCAATCCTAGCCCCATAGTGGTCGAGATTGGATTGGACATAGTAGACCTTGGCACAGCGACACCTACCACAATCACCTTTGCAGAAATGACGGCTGTTCCTAAGACGTGGATGGCTAGCCATTCGTCCGACCAGACTATCACTTTCGCTGCACCTGTGGCAAGTGATGTTGGTAAGAGGTTCACCCTCGTTAAGAACGGTACAGGGGCAGGTAAACTAATCCTCGACGCTCCTTCTGGCGTGTACCTGCACATGGCCGGTTCATCCTCAGGAGATGGTGGAACTGCGTATCTGGCTGCGTCTGCTTATGGAAGCATGACCTGGATGGTAACATCGGCAACTACGATACAGCTGTTGAACGCTGATGGCACGATTACTACTACTTAAGGTGACGCTATGATATATCAAGTATTTCCAACGATTGTAACAGATACACGCACACAAGCCCAGACGAGAATTGCGACAGTAGCGACTGGCGCTCTCCTTGAGCTGGTAGGCGTGGACCTCAGGCAGTACATTGGCGATCAGATCGAGCTGAGGGCGAATGGGAAGGTTAAGAGGGGATGGATAGGTGCGGCTGGTGGGGAGAGTGCGGTTACGGATGTGCTGGCGGGGTGGGATTTGACGAGTGGGTGGAGTGTGTACACTAATGCAACGATAAATGATGCAAATACATTTACTCCGACAGCGGCGACTGGATTAATTCGTAAATTAGATGTAGTCACTCCCGGTGGTTTGTATAAAAATACTTTTGTATCAAGCGTTGCAGCAGGCAGTATTGAGTATTTTGACGGAACGGTGTTCGTTACGTGGGCATTAGGAGCGGGAGTTGTAAAATATGGAACAGGGACAAATCAAGGTCCTATATTTTTGAAGGGTGTCGGCAATGGTGTTGCCCAAGATATTACTACCATGCAATTGCACCGTGTAACCGACGTAGCCGTAACCGGAGCCAAGATATACTCCTCCCAAGCCGCAGCCCTTGCAGCAACC
>Ga0265294_10002592_pt1 | contig 23679 bp, 20 predicted proteins | sample MunlanPumphouse3_FD_192504 | JGI IMG/M metagenome (GOLD analysis project Ga0265294, IMG submission 192504) | Groundwater microbial communities from a municipal landfill in Southern Ontario, Canada - Pumphouse #3 | ecosystem: Environmental > Aquatic > Deep subsurface > Groundwater | place... | reverse complement strand
AACTTCCTGCCGATGCCCTTCCACATTGGGAATTGGCGAAGAAATACGATATCATCGATTTTGAGTTGGGTGTAAAAATAACCGGCGCCGGTTTCCCGGTATATAAAGGAAAGGGAGCACAACTGCAACGCGCACTCATTAATTTTTTCTTGGACAGGGCTCGCAAAGCCGGCTTTGAAGAAGTGCAGCCACCTTACATGGTTAATACGGCATCGGGATTTGGAACAGGACAATTGCCCGATAAGGAAGGACAAATGTATCATGTGGAAATCGATGATCTCTATTTGATACCGACTGCCGAAGTGCCTGTCACCAATATGTATCGCGATGTAATTCTCGACGAAAAAGAGTTGCCTATAAAAAACACGGCATATTCGGCTTGTTTCCGTCGCGAAGCAGGTTCGTACGGAAAAGATGTACGTGGTCTCAACCGCCTGCATCAGTTCGATAAAGTGGAAATCGTCTGCATTGAAAAGCCCGAAAATTCCTATGCACGTCTGCAACAGATGGTGGATCACGTACGAACATTGGTCGATGCCTTGGAATTGCCGTGGCGCATCCTTCGTCTTTGTGGCGGCGATATGGGTTTTACGTCGGCGCTGACGTTCGATTTCGAAGTCTTTTCTGCTGCACAGAAACGGTGGTTGGAAGTAAGTTCGGTATCGAATTTTGAAAGTTATCAGGCCAACCGACTGAAATGCCGCTATCGCGATGCTAACCGCAAAATCCACCTTTGCCACACCCTCAACGGCAGTGCTTTGGCCTTACCTCGTATTGTGGCTGCCTTGCTGGAAAACAACCAAACGCCCAACGGTATCCGCATCCCCGGCGTATTGGTACCTTATACCGGCTTTGAACGTATCGATTAAGAAAAAGTTTGCTTCAAAATGGCTACATGTTGCCTCGGCAAACGACATTCTCCCGTGATGTTTGTCCATGATGGAAAACGAAATGATACTTGTTGTCTAAGATTCGGGGGTAATTATATAATGAGTCTGCTCCGAAAACCCCGAAACCTGATTTTGATGGTTTGCAAGTCACTGAAAATCAAGGTTTGTTTTGAAACACTTTTAGAAAAAAAGACTTTTTGGAGGGGACTCATAATTTAATCTTTGGTAAACATTAAACTTGGCAACCCCCCGCGATGTTTTCATGGTTTTGTTTAAAAAACCCCGATAAAACTTTCCGGGAAATTTGCACTTCTAAGTTGAACTTACGGAGAAATAGTGGCAGGAAAATAAATATCCCGAGGATAGATGCGAAATGTTATGCATTCTTTCGTCGGATTTTCCGATGGAAGCGGGGCGAATTTTTATCCTTTTTCGAAAAACGCGCGTTAACAATAACTAACCAATTTCCTCCGTCGGAAAACCCGATAGAGGAGAAAAAAATTTTTATCCCATTTCTGAAAATCCGACGGGCGCATATTTTGGTTTTTTAACCCAAAATCGCTTTGTTTTGGCGGGAAATCCTGCTCGTTTGTTAAAGAATACTGTTGGGACGAAGGTAAATCGAAATATTTCTTTACGTCGGAAAATCCGACGGAGGATAAAAAAATTTTTCACTCATCCCGGAAAACGATTTTTCGGATCCGCAACGCTTTTTTTATCGGATAGTGTTCAGAAAATCAGGCAATAAAGCGCTCTTCGTCCAATCGGGAAAAGGAGCACCGGCCATTTTTTTCGTATTAACGTCAATAAAGTTAATAATGTTAATAGTGTTAACTTGAATTTAAGCAAAACCATGAATTTTTTCTGTCAATAATAAAAATTTAAAAGAAATTCATTTATAAAAATAGAATATTTCTTCGTATAAACATAAAAAATTTCTTTGTTTTTTTATTTCTTTTTTACAAGATAAACCTCTTTGACAAGCTCTTTATTATACCGATGACTATCTACCTTACGCCAGTTATTGTCGAAGGTTCCAATATATTCAATAGTTACCCCCAAATTTTCAAGTAAATCAAGCGCCGGTTTTTCACAGACAAGAACAAAAGGCAATGCGGCATATACCACAGAATCGTTTTTGAGATCGATAGGGGTGATGCTTCTTCCCGCTTCATAGACCAATTCCATTCGGATGGGTTCCTCTTCTGCCGAATAATGGAACGGCAGTCCTTGCAAGCCGGGATCGTCTCTCAACGCACTGATGCTGTGCCTGTTTTCATTGATAAACAATCGGGTGACCGGTTGGTAATAAAACAGGATGAAACTCAGCATTATCAAAACGGTACCAAAAAACACCCTATTCGGGAATATACCCTTTTTCCCATATAATCCAACGAATAAATAGATTGCGATTGCCCAGAATATAAGCGATGGAAGAACGAGATGGAAAAACCAATCCATATGGCCATCTTTTGCAAGAAAGTATATTCCGATGGGTATTATCAGCGATATGACGGCAATTAGTGTTCCGTTTATCTGCAATAAAATTTTTTCCCCTTTGCTCATGCCATTAACATTTTTCATGGAATACCATAAATAAAAAGCAATATTTATTGCACCGGGAATAAGCATAGGCAATAAATATCGGGTTTTCTTCTCGGGAATCAACGAAAGCAAAATCAAAGCAGCGAGAGTCCAAATAACAGACAGGCGGAAGATATTGCAAGGTTCCGGATTTCTTTTACGGAAGTAATAGAAGTAATAAAAGAGGGAGGTAACCCAAAAAAGTGCCCAAATGCCTGCTTCGGCGGGGAATTGCCAATAATACCACAGCGGCCTTACATTGTGGCTCAGCCATGCCCCCGATTCTTTGGCCGCTACAGCCGAGCCGGTTTCGGGATGGAAAGCGGCAATATAAGCCGGCCACCAGAAGGAGACGATAAGGGTAAGCAAGATCATGCCGATAAAAGGTGCGGTTTTTCCTTTCAGCGATGGTTTTTCTACGATAATAAAACCGACGAGAAACGGCAACAGTAAAGCGTAAAAAGATACCGGTCCTTTACTCAGGAAGGAGAGTCCCATAAACAATCCGGCGAGCAGAAATCTTGCCCATTGTTTGCCTTCCGACTTAAAAGCGCTCCACATAAAATATAGGGCACCCAACATGAAGGCATGACAATAGATATCCCACGTGGCATTGCGCCCCATCATTACCGGATTGTAGCAGGTGGCCAATACCAATGCCGCCATGAATGCGAGAAAAGTTTCACCGGTGATTTTGCGAACCAACAGGAACAGAAAAAACACCATCAATGTTGCGGCAATACCCGCAGCAGCACGCTGAGCAACAAGATTGTAAGGAAATGCATGTTCGATACCGGCCGCTATCCACGTGGGCAAGGGTGGTTTTTCCAAACGCAATTCCCCGTTCATGGTGGGGATTAAATAATTGCCCGTGTTTACCATTTCCCGTGCCGTAACAAGGTTGCGAGACTCCATCAAATCTGCAGGAACGGTATCATTGTAAACAAAAAACGAGACAAAGCAAACCAATAAGATTATTAAACACCACAAGGGCAAAGGAACTTTTGTTTCCGAACTCATCTGTCTATGAATTTGAATCATATGGTTTTTATTTTAAAAGTTTATATGTATATGAATGAGTCCGCTTAAAAAAGTCATTTATTGAAAAAACAACATTTGATTATCAGTTTATTACAACGTCAAATTCTTGGATTTTGAACATTTTCAAGTGGACTCATGAATTGATTCCGCAAATCTACAAATTTGAAAAATCAATTGACAACAAATTTAAAAATTTTTGACCTGAAATTCTCAAGATTTATGATTGAAAATTCCCGATCCAAATGAGATAGTCTTCGATTGATTCTCCGAATCTTTTCGTTTCCAATCGGCATTTCAAAAGAAAAGCAGTACCTTTGTCTTATTCAAAATCGATTAAACAACTAAAATCATGGTAGAAGAAAAACCTATATTATCCGAGGACAAAAGAAAGGTGACTACCTATCGTTTGCAGGAAATGAAACAGCGGGGAGAAAAAATAGCTATGCTTACCGCTTACGATTATTCAATGGCAGGTATTATCGATCAGGCCGGTATGGATGTGATTCTGGTAGGCGATTCTGCATCAAACGTGATGGCAGGCAATGTCACCACATTGCCGATTACCCTTGATCAGATGATTTATCATGGAAAGTCGGTGATGAAAGCCGTAAAACGGGCTATGGTAGTGGTAGATATGCCTTTTGGCAGCTATCAGGGAAATCCCATCGAAGCTGTGGCATCGGCCGTAAAAATCATGAAGGAAACGCAAGCCGATGCCGTGAAGCTGGAGGGAGGAAAAGAAATTCTGGAGTCGGTTACCCGCATTTTGAGCGCAGGAATTCCCATCATGGGCCATCTGGGACTGACGCCTCAATCCATCAACAAATTTGGCACATATACCGTACGCGCACGGGAAGAAGAAGAAGCCAACCGATTGATTGACGATGCGCATCTTCTTCAGGAAGCCGGATGTTTTGCGCTGGTATTGGAAAAAATTCCGGCCGAATTGGCAAAACGCGTGGCTTCGGAACTCGAAATTCCCGTTATCGGAATCGGAGCAGGTCCCTACGTCGATGGTCAAGTGTTGGTGATGCACGATATGTTGGGTATCAATAAAAATTTTTCGCCCCGTTTCTTGCGCCGATACGCCAACCTTTTCGATGATATTACCAAGGCGGTGCAGTCCTACATAAAAGACGTCAAAACTACTGATTTCCCTTCGCCGGAAGAGAGCTATTGATCGTTAGCAGCGAAAAATTTTACGCACATCTCACGTCGATGGAAGGGGACGATCTTGGGTGATAGTGAAGTAGTCGGGAATTTCCCGCAAATAGCAGAACGTTTGGTTTTCATAATCCATTTTACAACAGTAATGGGATAAGCCGTTGGAAACAATCAAGTATTCTACACGCAAAACGCTGTTGTAGCGGGCAATCTGAGCAAAAACTTCCCGATTTATGCTTATTTGAGGGCTTTTATATTCCAAAATCATCAGGGGTTCCAAACGATTATTATACACTACGGTATCGCAACGTCGTGTCATGGAGTTCAAGGTTATGGAAATCTCGTTTGCCATCAACGACCGTGGATATCCTTTTTTTGCAATGAGATAATGGACAAAATGTTGGCGCACCCATTCTTCGGGTGTCAAGGCTACATATTTACGCCGCACCTCGTCGAAGATGACAAGGCCACTGTCGGTTTCCAAAATTTTCGCATCAAAAGGAGGTAAATTTAATATGTAGCGATTATCTTTGTCCATAAATTGATACGATAGAAAACAAAATTAGGGTATTTATGAAAACCAAACAAGAAATTGTTGAAAATTGGCTGCCTCGCTATACCAAAAGGCCGCTAAAGGATTTTACCAAATATATACTATTGGCAAATTTCCAAAAATACGTGGAAATATTTGCCGATCATTTTAATGTACCTATTATTGGGTTGGACAGTAACATGCCTAATGCGTCGGCAAACGGAATTACCATTATCAATTTTGGAATGGGAAGTGCCAATGCAGCCACCATCATGGATTTATTGAGCGCTATTAAACCCCATGCAGCACTCTTTTTGGGCAAGTGTGGAGGTTTGAAAAAGCGAAGCGATTTGGGTGATTATATTCTACCGATCGCCGCCATTCGAGGAGAAGGTACATCCAACGATTATTTTCCACCCGAAGTACCTTCGTTGCCGGCTTTCAGTTTGCTGCGTGCAGTATCTATCAATATAAAAGATTTCAACCGCGATTACTGGACGGGGACGGTTTATACCACAAACCGACGCGTTTGGGAATACGATGAAGATTTCAAAAATTATCTGCGCCGTATTCGCGTATTGGCGGTAGATATGGAAACAGCAACACTTTTCACCTGTGGATTTGCCAATCATATCCCGACCGGTGCTTTATTGCTTGTTTCGGATCAACCCATGATTTCATCAGGTGTAAAGACAGAAGAAATGGATAGGCTGGTTACACAACAATTTGTAGAAGAACATGTGATGATTGGCATTAAATCGCTATCGAGTCTCATTGAAGAAGGTGTTAACGTAAGACATCTTCGTTTTGATTGATCAAACTTTTATGGCAGCAAAAACAGTAACATTTGAATCGCTTCGTAACGATATCCTAAACCGTAATTTCAAGCCTATTTATTTATTCATGGGCGAAGAAACGTATTTTATTGATGCATTAACCGATCTGTTGGAAGAAAATGTACTGACCGATGTGGAGAAAGATTTCAACATGATGCTATTTTACGGTGTGGATTCCGACGTAAATACCATTATTTCGTCTGCAAGGCGCTTTCCAATGATGGCCGAACATCAACTGGTGATTGTAAAAGAGGCACAGGAGCTGGACCATTTCGATGATTTGAATTTTTATATTCGAAAACCCATGTCCTCTACCATATTGGTGATTGCTTATAAACACGGCACGGTGGATAAACGAAAATCGCTAGTCAAAAATATTGAAAAAGTAGGAGTAGTTTTTGAATCGAAAAAACTATACGAAAGCCAAGTGCCGGCATTTATCAGGTCGTACTATCAGGAGAGGGGAATTGCTATTGATGCGAAATCAACACAAATGCTCACGGATTTGGTAGGTAACGACTTGAGTAGACTCATAAGAGAACTCGAAAAATTGGAAATCTCGCTTGCAGATACACAAAAACGAATTACTGCAGAATTGGTGGAAAAAAATGTGGGAATCAGCAAAGATTATAACAATTTCGAATTATTGAAGGCGATTACCGAGAAAGATACATTAAGTGCCAACCGGATTGTCAATTATTTCGATAAAAACCCGAAAAATAATCCCATACAGGTAACCCTGTCGGTATTGTTTAATTTTTTTGGCAATCTGCTGGAATGTTATTGGCTTCCCAACAAATCGGAACAACATATCATGAAAACGTTGGGATTGCGATCGGCTTATTTTACACGTTCATACACAACGGCAATGCAACATTACAATGCCAACAAAGTTATGGAAATTATCTCCCTGTTACGGACTTACGATGCTAAATCCAAAGGAATCGATAATATATCGGCTTCTTCCGGAGAACTGCTTAAAGAATTGGTTTACAAAATAATGCATTAATTTTATTTTCCTTAATCCTCACTATCTTTTTTATCTGCTACATTTACTTACGGTAGTATAACAACTACCGAATCGTTGTTTTTCGCCTCCCGACAATTGATGTGCCGGTTGACACTCTTTTTAGTTGAACTTACATTATCTAAATCGATACGCAACAATTATAAAATCCTAATAATATACATTTGTATATCAAATACATTCTTCGATTCTTATTTTTCATTATTTTATTTTCAAAATCGAATCATTATTGTACACATTTGTAAACTTTCCTTGTATCATTCTATGTACTTCTTTAGTTTATTTATTGTTGTAAACTATTATGTTTAACATCTTGTTCTATGTATGATATCCGCAATTTAAACATTAAATACCAAACGTTTATCTCTTATATTTAAAGCGATAAATGATATTTTTATCGTGAAACGGAATGTAATTGTATCAATATTGTTAAATTATTAATTATACGAAGGTACAATACGTTATTGATCAATCTCTTATTGTTAAAATATAAAACTTTATTTAAGGTGTGTTTTTGTGTATATACAAGTATAAACAAAAGTTGAGTATTCAAATGTATATTATGTAATACATTTGTTATTTACAATTATATACTAGCTAGATTTCCAAATGTGTATTATCTTTTTTACATTTGTATTTCACAACTGTATCTCATATCAACTACAATTCTAAATTATACGGCAATGAGAGAGCGAATCAGACAAATCATGGAACACGAAAATCTGACTCCGGCAAAATTTGCAGATCAATTGCAAATCAGCCGAGCTGTTATATCACACATTCTCAATGGACGAAATAATCCGAGTTTGGATGTAGTCACAAAAATTCTTACCCAAATGGACTATATTAATCCGGAATGGCTGTTAACCGGAAAAGGTTCGATGTATAAAAACGGAAGAGATGAAAAATTGGCTACTAAAGAACCCGATTTATTTCGTCAGAATAGCGTAGATGTAACCCATGACACACAACCAACCGAGGAACGCAAAGAAAACGATCGTAAACCCCTGCCTATTTATGAACAACGATCTGAAAACAAGACATTTGATCCCCAATTGAAGGAGGATAAAAAAATCACCCGAATAATTATTTATTACGACGACAATACCTATGAAACCTTTATTCCCGAAAAAATAAAAAATTAAACGTTTTCTTTTTTGTACCTTTGCAGAAATCATCGTTGTTTTTTTGCATAATTATTGAATAGGTATTACAAACCCACATTTTCGCATTCGAAATGAAAAAAATGCTCGATTTTATTGTTCGCTCTAACGAACAACTCAATTCCCGGAATCATTTGCTCAAAGTTTCACCATCCACAGGCGAAAAACTCCCTCCCGTGTTTCCCGGACAATTTGTTCAGATTTGGGTCGATGATTCACCTTCAACGTTTTTGAGAAGGCCCATTTCAATCAATTTCATAGACGAAAAGGCAAACGAAATGTGGTTGCTTGTGCAGAAAATTGGTGAAGGAACCAAAAAAGTTTGTGCGAGAAAAGAAGGCAGTTTGCTGAATATGATCTTTCCCCTTGGCAAATCATTCTCCATCCCTGCCGATACGGAAACAAAAATGGTATTGATTGGAGGTGGCGTTGGAACAGCACCTTTGCTGTTTTTAGGGAAAGTGTTAAAAGAAAAAGGATTTTCTCCCGAATTTTTGTTAGGCGGATATTCGAAAAACGACCTCTTGCAATTAGATAATTTCGAAAAATACGGAACCGTTTATTGTACTACCGAAGATGGAACCAAAGGGGAAAAGGGACTGGTGACATATCATTCTATTCTGCAAAAAAAGAAATACGATTTTATTTACTCATGTGGTCCCCAACCTATGATGATGGCAGTAGCAAAATATGCTCACGAAAATGGGATATCATGTGAAGTATCGCTTGAAAATCTTATGGCGTGCGGGTTTGGTGCCTGTTTATGCTGTACCGAAAAAACAGCGAAAGGAAACGTTTGCGCCTGTACCGAAGGCCCTGTTTTTAATATAAAAGAACTCACATGGATCGATTGAAAGTAACTATTGGCGATTTGGAATTAAAAAATCCCGTTACAACCGCTTCGGGAACATTTGGATACGGAAACGAATATGCCGATTTTATCGATTTGAATCGTTTAGGCGGTATTTTTGTTAAAGGAACTACCTTGGAGCCACGTGAAGGAAACGATTATCCGCGTATGGCCGAAACAGCATCGGGAATGTTGAACGCAGTGGGATTGCAAAACAAAGGTGTGGATTACTTTGTTGAAGAAATTTATCCTACAATAAAGCATTATGATACTCATGTTATCGTCAACGTTTCCGGTTCGACAGTAGAGGATTATGCTACATGTGCCGAAAAACTCATCGATTTGGAAAAGATTCCGGCTATCGAACTCAATATCTCGTGTCCGAACGTCAAAGAAGGAGGAATGGCTTTTGGAACGTCGGCCGCTTCGGCTGCCCGAGTAACCCAAGCGGTGCGTAAAATATACCCCAAAACGCTAATCGTAAAGCTGTCGCCCAATGTCACCGATATTGCCGAAATAGCCAAAGCGGTTGAAGCCGAAGGAGCCGATGCCGTCTCGCTTGTCAATACGTTTTTGGGGATGGCCATCGACGTTGAATCACGAAAACCCTTACTTTCTACTGTCACCGGGGGATTGTCGGGGCCCTGCATCAAACCCATTGCCCTGCGCATGGTATGGCAAGTGTATCATGCCGTTAACATCCCTATCATCGGCATAGGCGGAATTTCGAATTGGAAAGACGCCGTCGAATTTATTCTTGCAGGGGCAACGGCTATTCAAATAGGTACTTACAACTTTATAGACCCCACTGTTTCGGTAAAAGTCATAGAGGGTATTGAAAACTATTTGGACAAGCACAATCTTCGCTCGATTTCGGCACTCATCGGAAAACTCGAAACCTGAGTTTGTTTTTTCTATTTGTATACCTATATTCTTTATTTTCTATATATTTGAAATGATTTTAAACTTTTAATAATCATTTTGAAATTAACAGGTGAATTATTTTTACAAAATGAAAAAATGTTTTATCTTTGTTTTTTCTATTTTTATTCGAGAAAAGTAATACGTTTTTCAATTAAAAATTATGTCGAAATTACTCATACCGAAAGGTTATAAACCTATTTTGAATTTAAGTCAAACGGAGCTGGGAATAAAAAACATTAAAGATTTTTTCCAGCAGAATCTTTCATCGGAGTTACGTCTACGTAGAGTAACCGCACCTTTGTTTGTAGAATGCGGAACGGGGATAAACGATGATCTCAACGGGAGCGAACGCCCGGTAAGTTTTCCTATTAAAGATATGGAAAACAAAAAGGCGGAAATCGTACATTCCCTTGCTAAATGGAAGCGGCTGATTCTTGCCGAATATGAGATTGAAGAGGGGTACGGTATTTATACCGATATGAATGCCATTCGTGCCGATGAAGAGTTGGATAACCTGCATTCGCTTTATGTGGATCAATGGGATTGGGAATTGGTAATCAATGAAAAAGACCGAAATATTGCTTTTCTTAAACAAATTGTTCAACGTATTTATGCGGCTATGTTGCGTACCGAATATATGGTATTTGAGCTTTTTCCTCAAATAGAGCCTCAATTGCCTCCTGAAATCAAATTTATCCATGCCGAAGAATTGTTGCAAATGTATCCCGATAAGGATGCCAAAGAACGCGAAGATGCCATAGCAGAAAAATATGGCGCTGTGTTTATTATCGGTATCGGTGCAAATTTGTCGAATGGAGAGCCTCATGATGGACGTGCTCCCGATTATGACGACTGGATTACCATGAACGAAGAGGGTTATCAAGGCTTAAACGGCGACTTGCTGGTTTGGAATCCCGTTTTGCAACTCAGCATGGAGTTGTCATCGATGGGAATCCGCGTAAATTCCGAATCCTTAAAACAGCAGCTGAAGGCAAAAAACCAAGAAGATCATTTGTCTTTGTATTTTCATCAACGATTGATGAAAGGTGAATTACCCCAAACAATAGGAGGGGGTATAGGACAATCGCGTTTATGCATGTATTATCTACGTAAAGCCCATATTGGGGAAATTCAGGCCAGTCTATGGCCTAAAGAAATGCGGCAAGAAGCAAAAGAAAGTGGAATTTTTCTGATTTAGGCGGCTTTTCATGTTAAAAAATCGCCGGCCTTGAATGTCATAAAAAAAGAAAAAGAAGGCAAAAAAAGAGAAAAGGAGGATAAGTTGGCGTTTTTTTATAATTTAGTGGACTAAAAAGAAAAAAGATGAACGTAGTAATTGAACAAAGCTGGAAAGAACGATTGGAAAACGAATTTGAAAAACCCTATTTTAAGCAGGTGACCGATTTTGTTCGTGAGGAATATCGCACAAAAACCATTTATCCTCCTGCAAAACTCATTTTCAATGCTTTCGATCAATGTCCGTTTGACAAAGTGAAAGTGGTTATCGTAGGGCAAGATCCTTATCACGCACCCGGCCAGGCTCATGGGTTGTGTTTTTCGGTGAACGAAGGAGTAGAAATTCCACCTTCATTACTCAACATTTACAAAGAAATCCATAACGATTTGGGTAAACCCATTCCGAAATCGGGAAATCTAGAGCGTTGGTGCAAACAAGGCGTGTTTCTTTTGAATGCAATTCTTACGGTTCAGGCACATCGGGCATGTTCGCATCAAGGAAAAGGGTGGGAAGAGTTTACCGATGCCGTGATATGGCACTTGGCAAACGAACGCGAACATCTGGTATTTCTTCTTTGGGGAGCATACGCGCAGCGAAAAGGAGAAAATATAGATCCGAACAAGCACCTCATCCTAAAATCTCCACACCCTTCGCCGCTTTCTGCCAATCGGGGATTTTTTGGGAATAAGCATTTCAGCAAAACGAATGAATATTTAATTGCGCACGGAAAAACACCTATCGATTGGTGATGTAAGTTATACTTGCTTGACGGCTTTTTTATCAAAAAAGATCCCAAAGTGTTGGCAAAGGATCAAAAATTACCTAACTTTGCACGCACAAAAAACACGACAACAGAGGTTGCTGTCGTTTTGATTCGATTAAAATGTGATTCGCGCCCGGATGGCGGAATTGGCAGACGCGCTAGTTTCAGGGACTAGTGTTGGCAACAACATGCAGGTTCAAGCCCTGTTCCGGGCACTTTTTTGTGTTTGCGCAGGTGGTGAAATTGGTATACACGCTACTTTGAGGGGGTAGTGCCGGTTACGGCATGTGAGTTCGAGTCTCATCCTGCGCACTTTTATCAAACCAAACAAGAGAGGTATTCATTAATCTGAGTACCTCTTATTTTTTGCTCGCATTTTTATTTTTTGGAAATTATCATGTAAATTTGCGATAATCAAAAGAAGAGTTTATGAAGATTCTTTCTGCCGGACAAATTAGGGAAATAGACGCAAAAACCATTCAATATGAAGGAATTTCATCGCTTGAGCTAATGAAAAGGGCAGCTGTTGCTTTTTACGATTGGTTTATAAAAAAATATCCCGACAAAAACATTTCCATCATCATCTTGTCGGGAGTGGGCAACAACGGAGGCGATGGGTTGATGGTTGCACGAATGCTTCATAAAGCAGGTTATCGTGTACATACCTATGTTGTCGAATATAGTAAAAAATACACTGAAGATTGTGCCCATAACGTTCGTCGGGTGAAAGCCGCAAATATTCCTTTCAAACGAATCACCTCAAAAGAAGAAATTCCGGATTTTTCGAAATATGACCTACTGATTGATGCACTTTTTGGAACGGGATTGTCGCGAGAAATAACAGGTATTGCGGCAGAAGTGATTCAAAAAATGAACGAAAGCGGCAAAACGATTGTCAGCATTGATTTACCCAGTGGGTTGTTTCTCGATAAAAAAACCACATTTGCCGTTGAAGCAGATGAAACGGTTACTTTTCAGATTCCAAAACTCGCTTTGTATTTACCCGATAATTATCGATTTGTCGGCAATGTGACGATTGTAACTATCGGATTAAGCGAAAAAGCCATAGCCGAAGCTTCTTCTAACCAATTTCTCCTTGAAAAAAAATATATCCGCGAGCTTTTAAAGCCCATATCCAATTTTGCACACAAAGGCACTCAAGGTCATGCACTTATCGTTGGTGGAAGTCTTGGAAAAACGGGAGCGGTATGCTTAGCCTCAAAAGCAGCACTGAAAACAGGATGCGGTTTGGTAACCGCTTATTTACCCAAATGCGGTACACAGGTCATTCAAACCTATTTCCCCGAAGCAATGGCAATTGAGGACAAACAAGTTGAATATATTTCAGATATCGATTTTGAATTGCGTCCCGATGCTATTGGTATCGGCGTCGGTATAGGGAAAAAGGATGAAACACAACAGGCATTTTATCGTTTTTTGCAAAAAAACGATTTGCCGACCGTAATTGATGCTGACGGATTAAATATACTGTCGCTTCATCCCGAATGGTTTTCCTTTCTTTTGCCAAAAACCATCTTAACGCCGCATCCAAAGGAGCTTTCGAGACTGATAGGAGAATGGAGCGACGACTATGAGAAAATAGAGAAAACAACCGCATTCGCAAAAAAATATCACCTCATAGTTATCATAAAAGGCGCTTATTCGTTGATCATCGATTCCGAAAATTTATACGTAAATAATTCGGGAACGCCGGCTTTGGCTACAGCAGGCAGTGGCGATGTGCTTACCGGAATAATTACCTCTTTATTGGCACAAGGATATGAACCCATCGATGCTGCAAAAATCGGCGTCTATCTTCATGGATTAACAGCAAATTTAACGCAAAAGACCATCCACCCACGCAGTTTTGTCGCTTCCGATATCATCGATAACATTGGGAATGCATATTTTAATATCGAAAAAAACAGTTAGCTTGCTTGTGAGGTTTGTTGTAGATAATTTCTATTAATTGAATACCGATAGCTTGAAACGATTGAAAAACAAAACATTTTCACAAATTTTTTTGCTTTTTCGTGAACATGTGCCGCATTCAGACGTTAAATCTATGATATCATAAAAAATATCAAGGGGAGGAGTGTTTATGAAAAACTTAAATACAAAGGCCGCTTTACTTGCAGTAATTACCCTCCTGCAAGTAAGTACGTTTACAACGTATGCACAGTCTTTTGGAAGGAATAAGCCAAGCTACAAAAAATTTAAATTTGAAGTTGCCCGATCGCCTCATTTTGAAATTCATCATTACCTGAAAAACGATACGATGATTAATTATTTCACCGGATGGGCAGAAGAATGGTATCACATGCATCAACGCATATTTAAAGATACTTTTCGAATAAAAAATCCCATTATTCTTTATGCATATCATGCCGATTTTCAACAAACCAACGCTATTAGCAGCATTATTAGCGAAGGAACGGGAGGAGTTACGGAGAGTTTGAAACAGCGGGTTATAATGCCTTTTGCACCTACCTTGTACCAAAGTGACCATGTACTCGGACACGAATTGGTGCATGCCTTTCAGTACAATAAATTATTGCGTTCCGATTCTGTCGATTATTCGATCAACAATCTGCCTCTATGGATGGTAGAGGGAATGGCCGAATACCTCTCGATCGGCAGTATTGATCCCAATACATCCATGTGGATGAGAGATGCTATTCTCAATAAAAAATTTCCCACGATTGACGATTTGGCCAATCCGTCGGAATATTTTCCTTATCGATATGGACAAGCGTTATGGGCATTTATCGGTAAAACCTGGGGCGATACCATTATTATGCCCCTTTTTGAAAAAACGGCACAATGGGGGTTGGATGTTGCCATCGACAGTGTTTTCCATTTCAATACAAAAACATTGTCCGCAATGTGGAAAATTGCTACCGAGAATCATTATAAACAATTCATGAAAGATTCTACCTATACGTTGGCAGGAAATAAAATCATTTCTGAAAAAAACGGCAGTTCAACCAATATTTCCCCTTCGTTGAGCCCCGATGGAAAATACTTGGCCTTCTTTTCCGACAAAAGTATTTTTACGCTGGATTTGTTTATTGCCGATGCACGAACAGGGAAAATTTTAAAAAAAGTTTCCAGTTTAACCCGCAATAGCGAGATTGACGATTTTAGTTATATTGAATCGGGAGGCACATGGTCTCCGGACAGCAAGAAATTTGTTTTTGTTGTATATAGTGGTGGGCGAAACAAACTGAGCATTGTAGATAGCGAAACCGGTAAAACAGAATTAATCGAAATAAAAGAAGTATCCTCTTTTTCGAACCCGGAATGGTCACCCGATGGTAGATATGTGGTTTTTACCGGTTTAAACGAGGGTGTCGGAGATTTGTATCTCTACGATTTTGAAACCGGTAAAGCCGAAAAGCTCACCAACGATTTGTATTCCAACATCCATCCTTCTTGGTCACCCGACAGTAAATACATCGTTTATTCAACCGAAACAATTTGTCCCGGACAATCAAGGAAGTATTGTTTCAACCTGACCCTTTTGAATATCGAAACCGGTGAAAGTAAGGTGATTGATGTGTTCCCAATAGCAGATAACTTGAATCCACGTTTTTCAAAAGACGGACGATTCATCTATTTTTTGTCGGATGCCGACGGTTTCCGCAATTTATATAAATATGACTTGCAAACCGACAGGGTGTATCGACTTACCGAATACTTGACCGGAATAAGCGGCATTACGTTGTTTTCTCCGGCAATAAGTACCGACAGAGCAAACGGTTTGATTGCTTATACGCATTATTATAATAAAAATTATGAGATATACGTAGCCAACGAAAATGATTTTACTCCGGTGGAAGTCGACAAATATGAAGTAAATTTCGATGCCGGAACACTTCCGGTGTTGAAACATCTTTCCGTCAACATAGTGGATTCGGCATTATGTAACCGGTTTCCGGCAATTGCCTTACCGGTTGATTCCATCGAAGTATTGCCTTATCGCCCCAAGTTGCAACTCGATTACATCTCGAATGCAATAGGTGTGGGCATCTCCACAGGACCCAGTTTCAACAGAACCGACATGGTCGGAAGCGTGTACATGCTTTTCAGCGACATGATAGGAGATCATCAGCTTTTTACATCGTTGGCATTAAACGGCGAAATATACGATTTTGGAGGGCAGGTAGCTTATATTAATCAGGCAAACAAAATGAAATGGGGGGCTTCGGTTTCGCATATTCCCTATCGCAGTGGAAGTATGTCTTTGATAGTTGATACATTACAAATCGAAAAGGAGAAAGTCATTGTCGATGATCTCGTTTTGAATTATATCCGTATGTTCGAAGACAACGTCTCTGCTTTTCTCTATTATCCTTTTTCTCAAACCCGACGCGTGGAGGGAGGAATTTCGGCGTCGTGGTACTCTTACCGCATTGATCGGTATCACGACTATTACGATCATGAGTGGGGTTTTCCTATGGGTGGAAGAAAAGAAAAACTTCCTTCCCCATCGGGAACCAATTTCCAAACTGCCTATTTGGCGTATGTGACCGATAATTCCTATTTCGGAATGACGGCACCTTTGGTGGGTCACAGGGCACGGTATCAAATTGAACGATATTTCGGCAACATCAACCTCTACAACATTTTACTGGATCACCGACGTTATTATTTCTCCAAACCGGTGGGATTTGCCTTCCGCTTGTATCATAACGGCTTATATGGAAGTGCGTCCGAAATTGAGAAAGCATCACCCATGTATCTTGGATATCCCTGGTTGGTGAGAGGTTATGAAGATATTTCCATATACGGCGGAACCAATTATTCGTTTGACCCGACTAACCTCACCGGTTCAAGGATAGCCGTTGTCAATGCCGAATTCCGATTTCCGTTTTCAGGCCCCCAAGTTTTGGCACCCATAAAATCGAACATTTTCTTAACCGATTTCAATTTGTTTTTCGATGGAGGGTTGGCTTGGAACAAAGACGATAAGATAAAATTTAAATGGAAAGCTTCCGAATCGAAAGGGTACACGGCGATACAAAAAGAACGTATACCGGTATTCAGTGCCGGAGCTTCATTTAGAATAAATCTGTTTGGCTATCTGGTTATCGAGCCCTATTATGCTATTCCGTTCCAAAACGGCGGATTCAGCAACGGCATGTTCGGCATCAATTTCGTTCCGGGTTGGTAACCGACTTTATGACGATTTTTATAAAGGTATCTTCGGATACCTTTATATTTTATCGTATCTTTGCGGCCGTATATAAAAACAATCCATGAACAAGTATACAGAAAAAACAAACGATACAAGAACATCAACCGTTAAACCAAATACGATTACAGATTGGTTTATCAGACTAATAAAAGGAATCATCATTGGTGTTGGTTTTATTCTTCCCGGATTGTCAGGAGGAGTACTTGCCGTAATTCTCGGAATTTACGATAAGTTGATTCGGTTTTTGTCCGATATTCGAAAAAATTTTCTTCAAAACGTAGCTTATTTTTTACCTGTTGCTATCGGCATGGCGATAGGTATTGTCATTTTTTCGATATTCGTTGAAAAAGCCTTCGGTATTTATGCCGCACAATTTATTTGCTTGTTCGTGGGATTCGTTGTAGGCACATTTCCTTCACTTTACAAAACAGCAGGCAAAGAAGGACGTTCATTAAAAGACGTTATTTTCTTTACTATTTCCACTATTTTTATTTTTATCCTGATGATCGTCGGTGGAGAGCAACTAACAGAAGTTTCCCCTGGTTTGCTTGTATGGATCGGTTCGGGAGCCCTTATCGGTTTAGGTGTGATTGTTCCCGGCATGAGCCCTTCTAATTTTTTGATTTATTTTGGGTTATACGACAAAATGGCCATTGGAATCAAAAATTTCGATTTTGGCGTGATTATCCCGCTACTCATCGGATTTGTCGTTTGTGTACTTATGTTTGCAAAATTGGCAGCTTACCTTTTCAGAACATATTATTCCGGAATGTATCATTTTATTCTCGGAATGGTAGCCGGTTCATCGTTGGCTATATTTCCCACGGTGGTTTTCCCGGCTTTTCGAACAGAACAATTGGCTATTACCGGACTTAGTTTTTCTGCTGCTTTTCTTTTATGCATTGCCTTTCTTATTGTTGGCGTCATCATATCTTATTTTTTCAGTAAAGTGGAAGAAAAATATCCCAGAGAAGAAATCTTTTGAATGCTATTTAACAACGATTTAAATGAGGCAACATATATAAATCATTTACAAAAAATAAATACAATGAAAATACAAAGTGAAGCTTTTTTGATTTCCGACAACACCCAATGGAAAAATGCAGGCGAAGGCATGCAACGCATGATTTTGGGTTATGATGAGAAGATTTTCTACAATAAAATCATAAAAAATATAAAAATTTCATTTTAGACCAATTCCCCTTTTTTATCGACGAATAGGACAATCTTTCCTTCAAAATCCCTTTTTTCATTCTAAAAAGGTGAAAAAAGGGCGATTATTAAGATGTAACTTTCGTTAATCGACCCTTGCCAAATTAAACATTCCCTTATCTTTGAGAGTCATAATAATGTATTTTTATGTTGAACCGATAAAATTTGAATTGAAGATGAAAAAGTATGGAATGTTGGCACTAGTTGCCTTTTTAATGATGAGCCTTTCGATATCGGCTCAGGACTCTACCGGAAGAAGGGGTAATAGGAATCAGCCTCCGCGTACAATGAGAATGACAGCCAAAGAACGTGCCGAGCACATGGCCAACGTATTAGAACTGACTTCTGAACAAAAGGAGCAGGTTGAAGAACTTTTAAAAAAGCATGACGAGAAACGTGCCGAGCAAATGGCTAAATTCAGGGAAGATCGCCAGCAGGCACAGCAACAAGATCGCGAAAAACGACGCGAAGAAATGAGAGCGTTGATGGAACAGAACATGAAAGAACAAGATGCTGAGCTGGAAAAAATCATTGGCAAGGAAAAAATGGAACAATGGGAAACTTACCGCCAAGAGCAGATGAAAAAAAGAGGTAGTCGTGGAAATGCTCCTTCCCCTCGCAGAAGATAAACCGGGCAAACAGATTTATTTCATTAGAAAAAGGCATCCTTTGTGGATGTCTTTTTTTATCCGATTTTATCATGTTAAAAGAAAGTAAATTTGAAACTTAACAAGCAATAAATTGTTTAGTTTATGTAAAAACCAAAGAATTATGAAAAATAGTAGCATAAACAGGGAACCGGCCGTAGCAGGGCAATTTTATCCTGCGAGCGCTGAAAAATTGCAGCGCGACGTCGAAACCTATTTCAGCGAAGCCGTTCCCCAAAAATACACCAATGTAAGGGCACTCATTTCTCCCCATGCCGGTTATGTTTTTTCGGGAGGGGTTGCCGCTTCGGCATTTAATCAACTTGATGAAAATGCCGACTATGAGCGCATTTTTTTATTAGCCTCATCTCATCATTATCATTTTAACGGTGCATCGGTTTATTGTCACGGCGATTTTATCATGCCGTACGGAAGAGAGAAGGTGGATACCGATTTCGGGAAACAGCTGGTCGCCTCTCATTCCGAAATTTTTACCGACAATCCCGCACCTCATGCGCGAGAACATAGCATTGAAGTACAGCTTCCATTTTTGCATTACAAACTAAAAAAAGATTATAAAATTGTTCCTATCGTCATTGGTACATCCCAACCCGAAATGTGCTTCGAGATTGCATCTGCATTGAAACCGTATCTTTCGGAAAAAAACCTATTTGTCATTAGTACCGACTTTTCGCATTATCCCGATTACGAAAGTGCAAAAATAGTAGATGCAGCCACCGCCAAAGCCATCCTCTCCAACAATCCGGAAAATTTGTTAGACGTTCTGGCCAAAAACCAAAACAGAGGAATTCCAAATTTACTCACTTGCTTGTGCGGTTGGACATCGGTATTGACCTTGTTGTATATGACATACAATAATCCTATTTACGAATATCGCGAAGTAGATTATCGGAATTCGGGAGATGCAATATACGGCAATTATCGCGAAGTTGTGGGATATTGGGCAATTGTTCTTATTCAAAAAAAGGAGTACAATGAATACGAGTGAATTTTATTTAACCATCGAAGATAAAAAAGCATTATTGGCAGAGGCAAGGCGCTCCATCGAAAAGTTATTTGGCCTGAATATCACGCCGCCACCCAATCTAAGTGCTTGTTCCGATGCCATTTATGCTCGATGCGGAGCATTTGTAACATTGAATAAATACGGGCAATTGCGTGGATGCATCGGCCAACTAATAAGCGATAAGCCACTAATAGAAACCGTACGCAGCATGGCTGTATCCGCTGCCCGTTACGATTACCGTTTTCCGCCGGTTACTGCGAGCGAACTCGATGTCATTTCTATCGAAATATCTGTTCTTTCTCCACTCAGAAAAATCCGCGATATTTCGGAAATAGAGCTTGGTAAACATGGTATTTACATTGTAAAAGGCTCTCGGAGCGGAGTTTTTTTGCCTCAGGTAGCTACGGAAACCGGTTGGGATTTGGAAAATTTTCTTGGGCATTGTGCTCGCGATAAAGCCGGCATAGGATGGGATGGCTGGAGAAATGCAGATATTTATATTTTTACGGCTACCGTATTTAGCGAAGATGAAATGGAGTAATTAATTCCATCTTCCCGGGATACTTTCAACGCAAAAAGCACATTTGCCGTCGACTATATTATTTTTCCTGACAGAAAATCTTGTCCGGGCAATCAACAATTCTTTGCAATTCGGACAATAGGTGTTTTCTCCATGTATATGGGGCATATTACCTATATACACGTATTTTATTCCTACTTTTTCGGCAATTTCTTTTGCCATAATCAATGTGCTTGCAGGGGTGGGGGGCACATGCTGTAATTTATAAGAAGGGAAAAAGCTGCTAAAATGAAGCGGTGTTTCGGCGAAACCGTTTTCGATCAGCCATTCACACATGCTTTGAATCATCTTTGGATCGTCATTATACGTTGGAATGATCAAATTAGTGATTTCGAGCCAAATGTCGTGGTTTTTCAATGTTTTCAGTGTCGACAATACAGGATTAAGCCTTCCTCCGGTGGTTAATTTTTTGTAAACGGCATCATCGAAACATTTCAAATCGATATTGGCAGCATCCAAGAGCGGACAAAAATCGTTCAAAGGTTCAGGATTTATAAATCCATTGGAAACTATTACCGTTTTTATCCCATTCCGATGAGCAAGAACGGAAATATCGTACATATACTCATAAAAAATGGTTGGTTCGGTATAGGTAAAAGCAATCATTTTTGTATGATAAGAAAGTGCAGTCTGTACAATCTCTTCCGGCGTAAACCGATATTGTGCGAAATCTTCGGGAGATGCCTGCGATATTTGCCAGTTTTGACAGTTCAGGCAATGAAAATTGCATCCGGCCGTGGCGAGCGATAAAATATTTTCCCCGGGATAAAAATGGAACAACGGTTTTTTTTCGATGGGGTCAATATTTAGTGAACACGGATTGCCGTAAGCAAGGGTATAGAGTGTGCCTCCACTATTTTTTCGTGCATTGCACACTCCCAATTTGCCCTCGTTGATGATGCAATTATGCGGACAAAGGCGGCAACGCACTTTTCCGTTTTCTCTCTTCTCCTGATAAAGTGCTATTTTATACTGATTTGTCATGTTGTCTTCTTTCATGATACTTTTTCATCTTCGATAAAACGGTAAAAAAATAAAGGAATAAAGAATAAAAAATATGTACACCCGGCGAGACTCGAACTCGCATCGTCGGAACCGGAATCCGATATTCTATCCATTGAACTACGGGTGCTTATACGTTTTTTAAAGCCGAAACGCTGTTTTAGTCCAGTACAAAGTTATAAAATCTTGTTTAATGAAGGGTTTTATTTTCGCACTATTTTCTTTTGAAAGATAAGCTTCATAATTCAGCATAACCGTCAAATCGTTTTCCCCATCACGAAAAACGGCAGAAAGCGGTTCAATATCCAACAACGACAATGCCTGTTCATAAGCTTCTGTTCCCTTTTTGGCAGGATCAAAAAAAACTTCTTTCGACACGCTCGGGAGCAACGTTTTTTCATCTATTTCTTCCCATCCGGTGGAATAAAATCGGATATTGCTATCGCATGCTTCTCCACAAACCGTTTTTATTGTGCAAATAATTTTGGTATTATTCACTAGTGACAAGAGTTTCAATTGAAACGTCCCGATATCGGATGTTTTCAATTGAAGATACGAATCGGTATAATTTATTTTTTCGATATTCCCGAGCGGGTAGGGAATAACGTTTAGCGCCGTATCCAGAAGAAGCATGGTTCTATTGGCTTCCGAGAAACCGGGTAAAATATCGTCGGGCATGGTTTTGAATACGTCTGCAACTTTCTGTCCATAACCCAATAAGGGTATACATGTAAAAATCAGAATGAATAATCGCCTCATTGTCTATATTTTTCTTTTATTTAAATTTCCATGAATTTATGATTGATCTGAAACAAATTGCTCCGGTGGAGGCGCATAATAAGCTCCCACATTCAAGATATTGGCCACATCGCGTGTTTCAAGGATAGTGATCCTGATTTTTGAAGGTGCCATATCGTTGAATTTCAACAAACGTTTATAACCGATGGTAGTGCCGTCGGCCAGTTTTTTCCATTCGTTGTCGATCAATGCCTCTACTCTAAAACTTTCTACTCGCTGTCCTTGCTTAATATCTTCCTGAATCATAATCGTGTTAATGGTTCCATTATCAAACAAATCATATTCTTTGAAGTTTTCTTGTTTGGTTGTCCATGCAATTTTACCATTCACGAGTTTGTTATAATTAAAAGTAGTGGCTATATAATTGCCAAATTGCTCTAGCCTTTCCACATCCGTTTCATGCAAAAGTCCCCGTTTATCGGGTGGAACATTTAAGAGAAGCACCGCATTTCTCCCCACCGATTTAAAGTAAATATCTACCAGCTGTTTCAGTGTTTTTACTTGGTGGTCTTCTTCAGGATGATAAAACCAACCCGGGCGTATCGAAACGTTCGCTTCAGTTGGATACCAATAAAGTTTTTTTGCTCTGACAATTAAATCCCGGCTTCCCAGATCCTCAACTATCGGTGATATGCCCAACTTTTCGTTTTCTTTTATAATCAACGGATCAATATTTGGCTGAAGCGGTGTCACACTCCATTCGGTCTCTCTGGCAAATCCTTGTTCGTTTCCCACCCAGCGAACATCGTTTCCCATCACTGCTTTAACTGCTCGCGGCTGCAATTTATCTATTATTTTATAAAAGGCATCCCAATCGTATTCTTGTATTTTTCCGTGAGCTTCTTCTCCTCTTGCACCGTCGAGCCACACTTCGCTAATTTCACCGTAATTCGATAACAATTCGGTCAATTGTTTAGAGAATAAATCATTATAACGCGGTGAATCACCATAGCTTTTGGCGTTTCTATCCCAAGGAGAAAGGTAAATACCAAATTTCATCTTATATTTATCGCACGCATCTTTGACTTCTCTTACCACATCTCCTTCACCGTTGCGCCAAGGAGAAGAAGCTACAGAATAAGGAGTGGTTTTTGTTGGCCACAGGCAAAACCCGTCATGATGCTTTGCCGTGAGGATAATCATTCTGAAACCTGCGTTTTTCAATGTTCTTACCCATTGTTCGGCATCGAAATCGGTAGGAT
>Ga0265294_10002590_pt1 | contig 23683 bp, 17 predicted proteins | sample MunlanPumphouse3_FD_192504 | JGI IMG/M metagenome (GOLD analysis project Ga0265294, IMG submission 192504) | Groundwater microbial communities from a municipal landfill in Southern Ontario, Canada - Pumphouse #3 | ecosystem: Environmental > Aquatic > Deep subsurface > Groundwater | place... | reverse complement strand
AATGCAAGTATATACAAATATATTTATTCTCTTTTAATGTCAATAAATCATACATATAAGTTAAAAATTTTGACGATAAAGGAAAAATCATATCTATTATCAGGTTCTCCAATTGCCTGGTCTGCTGTTAGAGAGTCTTTTTTAATATTTCTTTTAATTCATTTATAGATTTATTTCGAGCAATTATTTTTCCGTCAGGAGCAATTAATATTGTAGTTGGAAAACTCGTTACTTTTAATTTTTCTACCAGTGAGTTCTTGTCTGTTTGTGTTTGGCTGACAAAAACATGATCCCAATTCATTTGTTCTTTTTCTACAAAATCAAGTACCTTTTGAGCATCTCTGTCATAAGCAACACTAACAATCGTAAAGTTTTTATCTTCAAATTCTGCTTTTATTTCTTTTAGCTCGGGAATTAAAGTGATACAGGGATTACACCAAGTACCCCAAAAATCAATTAGTATATACTTGTCTGGGTATTGTGCTAAGCTGAAAACAGAATTGTCCAGTTTCTTTGCAACAAATTCTGGAATGAACTTTCCCTCTGTTATGCCTGTAGAATGACTATTTTTACCGAGATATTTTAATTTTATTGTATCACCCCATATTGAAATAGTATCAAGCTTATAATCCTTCTCTTTTAAATTTATGACATCTCCAATTTTATATGGGATGTCTCCATCCGATTCGGAAGGAGTTTTCTCATCAATACTATAAATAAATATTGAAGTATTATCTGTAGAATAAGTTGGACTAGTAAATCTATTTGCAGCAAACACTTCATATTTTGTATTATCAATAATTATTTCTCCCTTTTTGTGATTTGGGACACTTATGAAAAGGTCATACTTTTTTTCTGTTTCGTTATTTGTATTATATCTAACGTCCAACGTGCCTTTATAAGGACTTGGCATTAACTCGATTGATTTGTTTAGGACATTTCCCTCATAATAATATTCATAACTGGTTAAAACAGTTGGTAGTATGTCATGTATTTTTTTCTGTTCTTCTATGCTTAACGGGAATTCATATTCAAGTATTTTCTCATTACTAAAGTCTTCATCATTATCTGAATCAATAATGATTACACGTTTTTCTTTTTTATTAGTGCCAATTAATATTAATACTTGACAATCATATGAAATATTATCTAAATTAGTTGTATCAATTTGAAAGCGAGAAACAACATTTAAAAATACTTCTTTGTCAATCTTGCCTTTTTTATAAAGTTCCCAATAATATTGGGCACTTTGTAGTGACATACTTCTCACAACAAATTCCTTTATTTCATTCGGAACTCCTTTATATTCAATTGAATCATTATTTGGAAAAATAATTTTATTACCTGGCATAAATACTCCGTAACCATTCTCAGGATGTAAATTAATAAGTAAATCCTTTTTCTGCGAATTGCAACTAAAAATAGTTATTGCAACTATTATTAAAATTACTACTCTTTTCATTATTTGTTTATTTAATAATTACACTTCCTTTATCAAAACTTCAGACACACGGGACTATTCTCTTTAATCTCTTTCCCTGTATTTTTCAACATGCCGGTTGTTTTATTCACTTTGTAAATCTGAACACAATTGTCGTTTTTGCACGCAACCAGCATATATTTTCCGTTTGGAGTAAAAATGAAATTACGTGGATGATTTGCGGTGTTCTGATATCCTATTTTAGTAAGAAAACCAGTATGTTTGTTCACGGAAAAAATAGCTATTCCATCATTAATACGTCTGTTTGATGCATATAAATATCTTCCGTCTTTAGATATATGAATATCTCCACTTGCCTTTGCTCCTGTTGTATCCGCTGCAATCTCTTGCAACAATTTCAATTTTCCATCGTAATAACTCATCACACTCACTTTACCAGAGAGTTCATTTATCAGATATGCATAGTGCCCATCAGGATGAAAACACATATGACGTGGTCCGGAGCCAGGTTCTAAGTCACAGGTATTGAAGCCAGCCTCATAATTAATTAATTGTCTGTTTAAACCTGTTTCTTTTGAATACTCCTCATTTAAAATATAAATATAAATTTTATCTGTTCCCAAATCTGTTACAAACATATATTTTCCTTCAGGTGAGAATGTAATCTGATGTGTTCTGGATTGATTTTGCCTGATAGTATCAAGTCCCCTACCTGAATAGGTAATCAAATGCACGTCATTGGATAAACTACCGTCCTCTTCTATTCCAATAATAGAAATACTTCCTCCCCCATAATTTGCAGTAACTAAAAACCGTCTGTCGGGAGAAAATTCAATAAAGCAAGGACCTCCACTAAGCGTATTTACTGAGTCTTTTAATTTCAATACAAAAGGATCTTTACAAAAGATTATAAAATTTACAGTAGAGTTTTCAGGACCATTTTCAGCCACAGCATAAATTGATTTTTTGTCATCACTTATTGCAAGGTAAGATGGGTTTTCCACCCCTTTAACACCGGCAAGACGTACCGCTTCACCTGTTGCTTGATTAAAATTATATATAGAAATTCCTTCATCCACAGATTTAGAATAACTACCGATAAAAAGAGAAATATTATTTTTGTCATTGTCTTTACAACCAAAAAGCAATAAGGAAAAAGCCAGGAATAGAACTGTTTTTCTTTTCATTTAGTTAAAATTTAGTTTTGTGTGTATTTAAAAAAAATAATCTCTTAACGTTGCAACATATGCTCTTCTTCATTATTATTCTGAGCTATGACCAACAACTTATCTCCGAATAATATTTCCAATGAACCGTCAGGAATTAAATAATCTTCACCTCTTTTAATCATTATTACCAATATTCCTTTAGGAATTCTCATATTCTTCAGCTGATTTCCAGATTCAAGCATTTTTTGTGTAATCACAATATCCCATAATTTAGAATCAAGCTCTTCAGGCAACTCTATTCCGAAATCATTATCAAATCTTCTTATTACTCGAGTCAAGTTTAACACCTTTGCCATCCATGTAATTGTGGTCCCCTGTAGTAAAAGTGATAGTATTGTTATGAAAAAAACGATATTGAATATCTGATGCGCACCTGGAACTTTTGCTACAACAGGATATGTAGCAAATATAATAGGCACGGCCCCTCTTAGGCCTACCCATGAAATGAATACTTTTGAGTTAAATTTCTTTTTTCTGAGTGGCAATAAAGTAATAAAAACACTCATTGGCCTTGCAATAAAAATCAAAAAAAGGCCTGTAATTGTGGCAATTAGAGCAACATCTAAAAGTTCATGAGGATTAACAAGAAGTCCCAAGGTAAGAAACATTATTATCTGGACGAGCCACGTAAGACCGTCAAGAAATTTTGCACACTCTCTTTTTTTAACTAAAGGTTTGTTTCCCACAATTATTCCGGCAATATATACAGCAAGATATCCATTGCCTTTTGCGATTTCAGTTATAGAAAAGGTAAAGAAAATTACACTCAGTAAAATAATAGGATATAATGACACGTTCTGCAGATTAATTTTATTTATAATCCACACAGTTGCTTTTCCTAAAAAATATCCGACTGAAGCACCAACTATTATTTGAATAATAAAATTTAATACTATTGTCCATGTATTGAAGTCAGAAGTTTTACAAACCTGAATCAAGACAATAGTGAGCATATATGCCATTGGATCATTACTGCCACTTTCTAATTCCAAAAGAGGACGAAGATGTTTTCTCAATCCTATTTTTTGAGTACGGAGTACATTAAAAACCGAGGCGGAATCAGTAGAAGACATAACTGCGGCAAGCAACAACGACAAAGCAATGGAACCGGTAAAAGCAGATTTAACACTTTTGCTAATCAGGTAAATAAACACTCCAGTAATTATCGTTGTAAGGACTACTCCTATTGTTGACAATGCAATACCTTCTTTCAAAACAGGTCTAATTTCACTGAACTTGGTATCCATTCCACCAGAAAACAGAATAATACATAATGCAAACATACCAATAACTTGCGCCTGTTTAACATCACTAAATTGAAAACCTAAACCGTCACTTCCAAAAAGCATCCCTACCAATAGAAAGAGAAGCAAAGTAGGTATTCCAAAACGTGAACTCATCTTGCTCACCAGAATACTAACAAATATTATTACCGAGCCAAAAAGAATAAAATTGCTGGTCATAAAAATAAAGGAATCAAGTTAAAAATATTCTCAAAATTACAAAATAAAAGCTATACTATCAATCATCACTAAAAATAGTTATTTTTGCAAAATGAACAAGAATACAATGAAAACCTATCAGATAGGAATCTTTGGAAGAAGAAATGTAGGTAAGAGTTCCTTAATAAACTCATTATTAGGACAGGATTTTGCTATAGTTTCTGAATTTCCCGGAACAACAACTGATCCGGTCAGAAAAAGAATAGAATTGCCAAATATCGGTTCTTGCACTCTTATTGATACTGCCGGAATAGATGATCAAGGTGAATTGGGAGAACAAAGAATTGGAAAGAGCTTGCAGATAATGGAACAAATCGATCTCGCTCTCATAGTTTTTACATATAATTATTTCAGCAAAGAAGACAGAGATTTGCTTAACCAGCTTAAGGCACTTAATGTTCCAACAATTCTAATTCACTCCAAATCAGATATTACTCCTTTGACACTTGGTTCAGAAACAGAAATCACCAAACTATACGGAGTAGATGTTGTTGAATATTCGTGTTGTCTTAATGATGATACAGCACAAGAAGAGATGCGAAAGACATTAGTTCTTTCTATTTCTAAAGCTCTCAATTCGTCTGATATACTTGAGAAAACAATTCTTGAAGGGTTGGTAAATGAAGGAGATAATATTGTTCTTGTGTGCCCCATCGATTCGGAAGCGCCTCAAGGCAGACTGATACTACCTGAAACACTTGCTATAAGAGATACTTTGGATAAAAAAGGAATTGCTATTGTACTGCAACCTTCCCAACTGAAAAAATATATTGAATCCAACAACAATATTAAAATAGTAGTTACTGATAGTCAGGCCTTTGTAGAAGTAGCATCCATTGTTCCAAGAAGCATACAACTTACGTCATTCAGTATGCTGCTCGCAAGAGAAAGAGGATTATTTATTGAATATACAAAAGGTACAAAAGAACTTTCAAAACTTAAAGAAGGAAGTAAAGTTTTAATATTGGAGTCCTGTACTCACCATGCAACATGCGAAGACATAGGCCGGGTTAAATTACCTAACCTTATCAGAAAACATACAGGCAAAAATATTGAATTTGAAATAGTCAACGGCCTTGACCCCATAAGTGAAAACTTAAAAGAATACTCTATGGTAATCCAATGCGGTGGCTGCATGGTAACAAAGAAACAACTTCAGAATCGTCTTAGAAAAGCTGTTGATAACGGTATACCAGTATCTAACTATGGAATGGCTATTGCTTATATGACAGGTATATATGATAGAGCTATTAAACCTTTACTATAATGGATTTATCAAAATTAACAAAAGAAGATATTATATATATTTTAAAAAGTACCAATACAAATCTTTCAGAATCATTATTTAAAAAGGCATTCGAAACCAAAGTTGCGAGTATTGGTAACAAAGTTTATCTGAGAGGTTTACTTGAATTATCAAACATCTGCCGCAAAAATTGTCTTTATTGTGGACTAAGAAATGCAAATAATAATGTTATCAGATACGAACTTAATGAAAAGACGGCCCTTGATTGTATAAAATACGCATATGAAAAAAATTATGGATCAATTGCTATTCAAGCAGGAGAAAGAAGTGACACAAAATTTTTAAACAAGATTTCTCATATAGTTAAAGAGGCCAAAAACCTATCAGACGGAAAACTCGGAATAACTCTTTCACTTGGAGAACAAAGCAAAGCCACATATGAAGACTGGTTTGCAGCAGGAGCGCATAGATATTTGCTGCGTATTGAATCATCCAATCCTGATTTATATAGGAAGTTACACCCTAATAATAACCTTCATTCATATGATACAAGACTTAAAGCCCTTTTCAATCTAAAAGATATCGGATATCAAACCGGAACAGGAGTAATGATAGGGGTCCCTTTTCAGACGGAAGAAAATATGGCTGAAGATCTTCAGTTTTTAAAAGAATTTGATATAGATATGGTTGGAATGGGGCCATATATTCCGCATGAGGAAACACCTTTAACACAAATGTGTTTATCTTCAGGTGGAAAAATCTCTTTCCCTTCAACAGAAAAGAGACTGGAACTTTCCCTTAAAATGATAGCCACACTAAGAATGATAATGACCGACATAAATATAGTTGCAAGTACTGCGATGCAATCCCTTCATCCTGAAGGAAGAGAAATGGCTATAAATGCTGGTGCAAATGTTGTAATGCCGAATATAACCCCCTATTCGTTCAGGGAAAAGTATCTTATATATCAAAACAAACCCAACCTTCACGAAGATATCAATCTAAAAGGAGTGGAGATTGGGTATGGTGAATGGGGCGACTCAAAACACTTTGGACGCAAAACGCATTGTGATACAGAGTAAATGATTCTTTATGAAAGGACCATAACACCATTCTTTATTCCTGCAGTTATCACAGACTCTTTAGTTAAACTTCCGTCAAGTATTGCTTTTGCAAGTTCATCTATCAATTCTTTCTGTAATAATCTTTTAACAGGTCTCGCTCCATAAGCAGGATCGTAACCTTTTGTGCTTAAATATTCAATAAATTCATTAGTAAATTTTAAGGTAATACCCATATCACTCATTCTTTTTTGAAGTTCAACAATTTGCAACTTAAGGATATCTCTTATATTTTCTGAAGTTAAAGGGTGAAACATTATTATTTCATCAATTCTATTCAAAAACTCAGGTCTTACATTATGTTTGAGTATTTCGATAACTTCATTCCTGCAATCACTCAACACTTTTTCCCTGTTATTGTTATTTATTCTAGCCATATATTCCTGAATAACATCTGAACCCACATTTGAAGTCATTATCAGTATGGTGTTTTTAAAATCTACTGTACGTCCTTTATTATCTGTCAGACGTCCGTCATCCAATACCTGTAACAAAACATTAAAAACATCAGGATGAGCTTTTTCAATTTCATCCAATAGTATTACAGAATACGGTTTACGTCTTACAGCTTCTGTCAATTGGCCTCCCTCCTCATAGCCGACATATCCCGGAGGCGCGCCTACCAAACGGGAAACCGTATGACGTTCCTGATACTCACTCATATCAATTCTTGTCATAAGGTTTTCATCATTAAAAAGATATTCCGCTAAAGCTTTGGCAAGTTCAGTCTTACCAACACCTGTTGTGCCCAGGAACATAAAAGAGCCTATCGGTCTCTTCTCATTTTGAAGTCCTGCCCTACTTCTTCTTACAGCATTTGATACGGCAGATATCGCCTCATCTTGGCCTATTACTCGCTCGTGCAATACTGCCTCGATATGCAGCAATTTTTCTTTCTCACTTTGAAGCATCTTTTTTACTGGAATACCGGTCCATCTTGAAACTATTTCGGCAATATCATCTTCTCTCACTTCTTCATTTATAATAGGATTAGGGTTTTCTTCTTTCTTTTTTGTAAGCTTTTCAATTTCTTCTTTAGTTGTCGCAATTTTGCCATAACGAAGTTCTGCTACCTTTCCATAATCACCTCTCCTTTCAGCATCGTCTGCTTGTATATTATAGTTTTCAATTTCCTGTCTTTTTTCTTGAATTGATTTCAATAATTTTTTTTCCTTCTCCCATTGCTTCAAAAGTACTTCCCTGTCTATAGTAAGAGTCTTTATATTTTCTATAATTCCATCCATTTTAAGGGATTTACCTTCCCTTTTTATAGCTTCCTTCTCTATTTCAAGTTGTTTTATTTTTCTATTTAATTCATCTATATTATCAGGTACTGAATTCATTTCTAGACGAAGCTTTGCAGCAGCTTCATCAATAAGGTCAATTGCTTTATCAGGTAAAAAACGATTTGTTATATATCTGTGGGAAAGGTCCACAGCAGCAATGATAGCGTCATCTTCAATCCTCACCTTGTGGTGATTTTCATATTTTTCTTTTAAACCACGAAGAATTGAGATTGATTCTGCAGGGGTAGGTTCATCAACCATAACCATCTGAAATCTTCTTTCAAGTGCTTTATCTTGTTCAAAATATTTTTGATATTCATCCAAAGTAGTTGATCCTACCGCTCTTAATTCACCACGCGCCAATGCTGGTTTTAAAATATTTGCGGCATCCATAGCACCCGACGACCTACCGGCCCCTACCAACGTATGAATTTCATCAATAAACAGTATTATCTCACCATTACTTTCAGTAACAGCCTTCACAACTCCTTTCAATCTCTCTTCAAATTCTCCTTGATATTTTGCACCAGCTATCAATGCACCCATATCAAGAGAATATATCTCTTTACTTTTAAGGTTTTCAGGCACATCTCCATTTATTATTCTTTGCGCAATACCCTCAGAAATTGCTGTTTTACCTACACCTGGTTCACCAACCAAAATAGGATTATTTTTTGTTCTACGACTAAGGATTTGCAAAACCCTTCGTATTTCCTCATCTCGACCAATAACAGGGTCAAGTTTTCCTTCTTTCGCCTTCTCATTAAGATTAATGGCATACCTGTTAAGTATTTCTAAATTTTCTTTATTCATAATATTTTCTCCTCTACATTATATATACATTTCAAGTTATTTGCCAGAGATAAAAAACTGACAAAATGGCAATCACTAATTTATCTAAGATAGTAAAAATTAATTACCTTTGTTAGATACGAATCATTACTATACTTACTATGAAAAAAAGTACATTATTATTGCTATTATCTCTATTATTGATTAATTTATCGGCTTTTGCCCAAGAAAAAAACAAACCTAACGATTTTGAATTTACTGTCATTAAAGAACTCCCTATTACACAAATCCAGAATCAAAATAGATCTAGCACCTGTTGGTGTTTTTCTACATTATCATTTCTTGAATCAGAAATCATAAGAAATGGATATAAAGGAGATTTAAATTTATCTGAAATGTTTGTCGTTTCCAAGTCATATGCTGAAAAAGCAACTAAATATGTTCGTTTGGATGGGGCTCTTAATTTTTCACCAGGTAGTTCTTTTAGTGATGCCCTTACTATTTTTAAGAATTATGGGATTGTCCCTGAAGTAATTATGCCAGGGTTAAACTATGGAGAGACAAGCCACGTACATAGTGAATTGGATGCAGTCACTAAAGGTTATATAGATGCTCTTTTAAAAAATCCAAATAAAAGACTCTCTACTGCATGGCAAGCCGGCTTTCAGGGAATATTGGATGCTTATTTAGGTAAAGTACCTGAAGAATTCGAATATGAAGGGAAAAAATATACTCCTGAAACTTACGCAAAATCTTTAGATATTAATATTGATGATTATGTTTCAATTACTTCATTCACACATGTTCCTTATTATAAAGAGTTTGCAATAGAAGTTCCAGACAACTGGCGTTGGGATTTGTCATATAATGTTCCTCTCGATGAACTTATTGAGATAATGTATAACGCAATCAATGAAGGTTACACTATCGCATGGGGGACTGATGTCAGTGAAAAAGGTTTCTCCCGCAATGGAGTAGCTACAGTTCCTGATACTGAATATCTAACGACAAATGGATCTGATCAAGAACGCTGGATAGGGCTTTCTCCTAAGGACAAAGAAAAAGAGATGGAAAAATTGATGTCAGGTCCGGTAAAAGAGAAAGAGATTACTCCCGAAATGCGTCAGAAAGAATACGACAATAAACTTACTACTGACGACCATGGTATGCATATATATGGTTTAGCTCAAGATCAGAACGGAACAAAATATTTTATGGTAAAAAATTCATGGGGAAAAGCAGGGAAATATAAAGGAATATGGTATGTATCAGAACCTTTTATAAAATACAAAACCATGAATATAATTGTTAATAAGGATGCAATCCCAAAAGAAATAAAGAAAAAATTAGGCATTAAATAGAACCTGAAAATATAACATTATGAAAAAATTTCTATTATTAGCAACTCTAGTACTTATATGCAGTGCATCTCTTGCACAAACTCAAACTATCTACAAATTTGAAAATGTTAAAGATATAAAAGTAACTTCAGTTAAGAATCAAGCAAGGACAGGCACATGCTGGTGTTTCGCCACAGTATCTTTTTTAGAAGCTGAGCTGATTCGCACAGGAAAAGGAGAACAAGATCTTTCAGAAATGTTTATTGTACGTCATAATTATTATGATAGAATAAATGACAATTATCTTCGTTCAGGAAAAGGCAATATTTTTCCTGGTTCAATAGCCCATATGGCCATTAAAGTAATGGAGAAATATGGTCTTGTTCCTGAAGAGGCTTATAGTGGAATAAATTATGATTCAAAGACACACAATCACACTGAATTAAGTGAATATCTTAAAGCGATTACCGATGTGGCTGTAAATTTAAAACAAAGAAGCCCGGAATACTACAAACTAATTGACAACTTGTTTGATACTTATCTTGGACCTCTTCCCACAGAATTTACATATAAAGGGAAACAATATACTCCGAAATCTTTTGCGGAAGATTTGAATCTAAATGCTGAAGATTATATAGAAATCACAAGTTTCAACCACCATCCTTTCTACGAAAAAGTTCCTTTGGAAATTCCTGATAATTGGGATAATGAGCGTCTATACAATGTACCTCTTGAAGATATGATAAATATCATTGATAATGCACTTCTTAATGGTTATACTATTGCTTGGGATGGTGATCTGACAAAAGGAAGCTTTAATCACGCCAGAGGTATTGCCATCAATCCCAGATCTGAAGACTTTGATGAAGCTGTCAAGCTAGAAAAAGTATTCCCTGAATTAGTTGTCACACAAGAAATACGTCAAAAAGATTTTGAAACTTTCAAGACAGTTGACGACCATCTTATGCATCTTACCGGTATCGTTAAAGATCAAGACGGAACATATTTTTATAAAACAAAGAATTCTTGGGGAACAGGACGCAATGAAGAAATGGCTGGATATCTATATATGTCAAAAAGTTATATCGAAATGAGGACCATCAGCATCCTTGTTCACAAAAATGCTATTCCAAAAGAGATAAAGAATAAGTTAGGCATTAAATAAAGCACAATAGAGACAATATATTAAATCCAAAAGATGAAAAAACATATCCCTAATATAATTACCAGTATGAACCTCCTTTGTGGTTCATGTGCTGTCATCCTCTCTTTATGGGGGTATTTATACCCGGCATTTTATTTTATTTTGGCTGCCGCTGTTTTTGATTTTTTAGATGGATTTTTTGCTCGTATTCTGAATGCATATTCGAATATAGGGAAGGAGCTTGACTCACTTGCAGATATTATAAGTTTCGGTCTTGCTCCTTCCGTTATGTTTTTTGTATGGTATTACAGAATAGAAAATTCTTTAAGCATTTTAGCGTTTGTACCCCTTATTATCGTCGTTTTTTCTGCATTAAGACTGGCAATATTTAACACGGACACTAGACAAACCGAAAATTTTTTAGGTTTGCCCACTCCGGCAAATGCTATGATTATAGGATCATTAACCTGTTATGGACAAATATGCCAGATAAGCAAATGCGATTCAGTTGTTGTCAATCTATTGAACAGCTGTTGGTTCATTCCTGTTGTCTCAATTATTCTTGCACTTCTGCTCGTAAGTAACATCCCAATGTTTTCAATTAAAAAGAAGAAACTTAATTTCAAAGAAAATTGGATTATCAGTGTATTTCTGATAGGTTCTGCTCTTATTATTATTTTAGGAGAACTTTTCTTCCCTCACAAACCTATTTTTGAAGGTAATTATTCACTTTGGATACTTCTTATTTTCATATATTACATTTTACTCAACCTTATTCGATTTATAATTACTTCCTGCAGGAAGGTCTCCTATCCTGACAGGCAAAACGCCTAAAGCCGGTATCTCTCCTTCCAATATTTTCGCAACTGCGTTACAATTTGGTAAAGTATTAGTATAACCTATTATTATTGAGTCAAAAGCCTTGTGATTAATTAGCTCAAAAGCATACGGAGAACCCATATAAACAAAAATAATTTTTTGTTCCTTTGACCACGTTGATATATAATCAATTGTTTTCTGATCAAGGCCAAAGTGTCTTAACGGTCTTTGATCGGTATTATGAATAGAAACTATCACATAATCTTTATCTGAAACAGTATTACGAATAAAGTCCAAATCATCCATAGTATAGCCATTTCTAAGAAAAGCCGTATCAATCGATTGATATTTATTCAATTTTTCCGCTAATTCCTTGGAACATACATCACCTATTCCAACAAAGGCACAGCTTTTTGAACTATTTCTAATCATTGGTAATATGGCTGAAGAATTTGTGCCTTCAGGAGCTTTTATCATAGTAATACTTTGTTCAGCAATTTTATTCATCAGTTCGAGAATCTCCGGTGACTCAAGATCATTAATGATGTTTGTGGTATCAATAACCTGTTTTTGAGAAAACAAGCCTGCTTTAAGCTTAAGTTCCAACATCTTTCTAACTCTCATATCCAAACTTTTACGGGAAATTTCCCCTCTTCTTATTGCTTTAACTATTCTTTTAATAGACTCTTTCTCATGATCAGGCATTAAAATAAAATCACAACCTGCTTTATACGCAGCAAGTGAGATTTCTTCAGAGTTAAGATGCGTTGCTACTCCCTGCATTCCCAAAGCATCAGTAATTATTATCCCATCATATCCAAGTTTATTTCTTAACAATTCTGTTATTATAGGATAAGAGAGTGAACTAGGAGTGCCTGTACTATCATATGCAGGTACATCTAAATGCCCTATCATTATCATATCAACCCCTTCTTTTATCATTTTACGAAAAGGATATAGCTCTAGTGAATCCAGTCTCTCTTTTGAAAATCTTAAAACAGGTAACGATGTGTGAGAATCAGCGTCTGTATCTCCGTGTCCTGGAAAATGTTTTGCAGAAGTAAAAACTCCTCCATCCTGTAGCCCATGCATAAGAGCAGAAGCATATCTAGCAACTTTTTCTTTATTTTCACCAAAAGAACGAGTATTAATTACCGGATTATTCGGGTTGTTGTTAATATCAACATCAGGTGCAAAATTAACCTGAAAACCGGTTCTAATACATTGTTCAGCCATAGCTTTTCCCATCTTATAAATTAAATCATCAGAAGAAAGTGCCCCCAATTGCATCTGACGTGGAAATGAGGTCAGTTCTTTATCAAAACGCATTGCCACTCCCCACTCTGCATCAATTGTCATAATTAAAGGCAACTTTGAAACAGACTGAAAATGATTTGCAAGTTCGGTAGAAGGATAAATATCATCAAACATAACTATCAATCCACCTATTTTTTCTTTTTTTATCAATTCTTCAATTTCAATTATCTTTTCTTGATTATAGCGTGAACTGTATCCTACTATGAATATTTGCGCTACTTTTTCGCGTAATGACATTTTTCTCATAATAGAATCCACTCTATCCTTAGCATAAAAAACATTTACTGATAGTAGCATCATCAGTATAAAAATAAGTACCTTTTTCATTATTATTAATGTTTAGTAATTGAATTGAATTAACAACTTTTTAATTTTTTCATCTGCCCCTTCTCCTTTTGCTCCAAAATAAAACTTTATTTTAGGTTCAGTTCCTGAAGGTCTTACAGTTACAACAGTTTCATCTTGAGAGAAAAACTGCAATACATTTGATTTAGGATATTTAATATTATCAGAATTATTATAATCAATGATTTTGACCACTTTTGAACCTACAAGATCTTCAGGCGGGTTTTCTCGCAGTTGTTTCATCATATTCTGTATCTGTTCCCCTCCGTCTTTCCCTTTTTTAGTAATTGATAGCAGCTTTTCGTTATAATATCCAAATTCATCATATATCTGTTGAAGAAAAGAGTAAATAGATTTACCACTATCAGCCAACCAAGCAGCACACTCTGAAAACAACGCGCAAGTAACAATTGAATCTTTATCTCTTACGAATTCTCCGGCATTAAATCCATTACTCTCTTCTCCTCCCGCAATGAATATTTTTTTGCCTTCATTAAGTCGTACAACCTCAGCAATATATTTAAAACCAGTAAGGACATTATATAATTCAACTGAAAATTTGTCAGTTATGGCACGAATCAACTCGGTAGTCACAATTGTTTTAACCATATAAACATTATTCGTTAATTTTCCTAATTGTTGCCAACGGGTCAACATATAATAAATAAGAATTGAAGCTGATTGGTTGCCTGTTAAAAGCATCAGTTTTCCAGTATTGTCTCTTATTGCAACTCCTACTCGATCAGCATCAGGGTCGGTAGCAAAGACCAAATCGGCACCAACTTCGTCCGCCCTATCCATTGCCATCTTTAGTGCAGCCGGGTCTTCAGGATTAGGCGAAAGTACTGTCGGAAAATCGCCGTCACTAACATCTTGTTCTCTAACATTATAAATATTATTAAACCCTATTTGCCTTAATGCTTGCGGAACTAAATAAACGCCGGTACCATGCAAAGGAGTATATACAATTTTGATATCGTTATGTCTTTTAATTGATTCTGGAGATAAAAGTAAAGACAGCACAGAATTTAAAAAAAGATTATCAACCTGAGGGCCTATCATCTCTGGATGAAAATTACTATCACTTAATTTTATCTCAGAAGGGGAAGTAATCTTCGAAACTTCTTTAATAATATTAATATCATGAGGAGAAGTTATCTGTGCCCCATCTTCCCAAAATACCTTATACCCATTATATTCTTTTGGGTTATGAGATGCGGTAATCATTATTCCAGCCTGACATCTAAGGTGCCTGATAGCAAAGCTCAATTCAGGTGTAGGCCTTATATTATCAAAAAGATATACTTTAAACCCGTTTGCAAGAAGTACATCAGAAGTAATTTTAGCAAACTCTCTACTATTGTTCCTGTTATCGTAAGAGATTACAGTTGATATTTGCGGCAAAGAAGAGTATTCCTTAATCATGTAATTTGCAAGTCCCTGAGTTGCCATTCCTACAGTGTATCTATTCATTCTGTTTGTACCGACACCCATGACTCCACGTAAGCCTCCGGTGCCAAATTCCAACATTCTATAAAACCTGTCTTCCAATTCCTTCTGATCACCATTCATTAGAGCCCTCACTTCAGATTGAGTTTTGACATCAAAACTATCACTTAACCAGGATTTTGCGACTTCAAAATAATTTGTATTCATACTAAAATATCTTTTTATAATCACTCAAATTTAATATTTATATTTAAATAAAGTAAGCTATCTTTGCCACTTATGAGTTTAAAAGAATACTTTCCTTTTTATAAAAGGAATCTTCAAGTCGCTTTTCCGGTAATGATAACACAAGTCGGACAAGTACTCGTCCAACTTGCAGATAATATAATGGTAGGTCACTTGGGTGCCGGACAACTTGCTGGTGTTTCTTTTGCCAATGCAATATTCATGTTAGGAATGGTATTTGCCATCGGATTTGCTCAGGGAATTACACCAATTGTAGGACAAAGTTACGGAAAAGGGGATCATGAATTTGCGGCGAAGATGTTCCAGAATTCTTCTGTCCTAAATATTGTTCTCGGTATTGTATTAACAATCACAATGTTTGCTATTGGTCTGTTTTTAGAAAAAATGGGACAAAACGTAGAGGTATTACATTATGCACAAAAATATTACTTCATTAATGTATTTACCCTTATTCCTTTGCTTATTTTCTTCAATATAAGATTTTTCTCTGAAGGAATAGGAAATACAAAATTCGCAATGTGGATTACTCTTTTGGTAAATACGGTAAACATAATCCTTAACTGGATTTTTATATTCGGACATTTTGGATTCCCAATGATGGGAGTAGCAGGTGCAGCATATGCAACTTTAATCAGCAGAATAATTGCCGTAATAGTATTTTTAATTATTGTTATTACCCAAAGCCCATATAAAAAATATGTAGCAATGTTTAGTAAGCCTCTATGTAACATAAAGTCCATTAAGATGATACTAAAAACATCTCTCCCCATTTCTTTACAAAGTCTGCTTGAGGTGACAGCATTCAGTATGGCGGCCATAATGGTGGGGTGGATTGGAAAATATGAACTTGCCGCGCATCAAGTAGCACAAAGTCTTAGCCACTTTACTTTCATGATAGCCATGGGAATCGGAGCAGCAGCGACAATAAGGGTTTCACATCAATTTGGCGCAAGCTTATATGTTGAAACGAGAATGGCTGGAAAAGCTGCTATACATATGAGTGTGGCATTTATGTTTTTTTGTGGTATGATTTTTTTTGCATTACGCAATTACATTCCGTATATATTCACCAATGATCCTAAGGTAGTAGAAATAGCCTCAAAAATCATCATAGTAATGGCTCTTTATCAAGCATTTGATGCACTTCAGTTATCAGCAGTAGCAAGTCTAAGAGGGCTAAAAGATATTAACAAACCTCTTTTGATTTCGGCTATTTCATATTATGGAATATGCCTTCCTGCTGGATACATTTTAGGCTTTGTGTTTAAGCTTGGAGTAATTGGCATTTGGCTAGGTTTACTGTTTGGGCTAATGTTTGCAGGAATTCTTTTTATGAATAGATTCAACAAACTAACAAAAAAAATAATTAATAATAACGGAAATGTTAAATCTTAAAACAATCGACTTCATCATTGAGCATGAAAAAGATGATACAGTCAAGCTTCTTCTTGCTGCGGACAGATATCCTGAAGTAAATATAACATATGCCGTGAAGGTAATTGAGGCAAGAAAAAAAATCAAGATTAAGGTTCCTCTATGGTGGAATAATTATGCTATTGAATATCCATCCGCACTAGCTTTAGAACAATGTAGTTCACAAGCAACAGCTGAATACAAAAAAAAATTTATTAAAAGAGACAGCACTGTTATTGATATTACGGGAGGAATGGGTGTTGATACTTTTTTTATGAGCCAGAGCGCAAAAACCATCTACTATTTTGAAAAGAATAGTGAACTTTGTGAGGCTACAAAAAACAATTTCATTACTTTAAATTGTAATAATGTAAATATATTCAATACAGAAATAACCGGAGTAAAAGAAATTTTAGAAAATATTCCTATTGATTTACAAAGTGCTGACCTCATATATGCTGATCCAGCCCGAAGGGGAAAAGCATCTCAAAGAATATATATTATATCAGAATGTGAGCCAAATATAGTATCAATCAGAAAGGATCTTTTTTCAATATCAGATAATATTTTAGTTAAAGTTTCTCCTATGGCGGACTTGAGCAAATGTATTTCAATACTTCCTGAAACTAAAGAAATACATATATTATCAGTAAATAATGAATGTAAAGAGGTTCTTTTATTGCTTGAAAAAAAATTTGAAGGAACACCAAAAATTTTTGCAATAAATATAACAAACGGAAAAACAGAAGAATTGGTATTCACACAAGAAGAAGAAGAGATGGCGGTTGCTATATTTTCTGAGGGAGAAAAAAAATATCTTTTACTGCCAAATAAATCCATTCTTAAATCAGGTGCATTTAAAATTGTCTCAGAGCGCTATAATATTACTAAAATTGCTGCAAGCACACATTTATATACTTCAAACAATTTGGTTTCCAATTTTCCCGGTAAAATGTTTTTAATTGAAGATATTTTGCATTTCAACAAAGAAAGCATACACTATATTAATAAAAAATACCCAATAGCAAACATATCTGCAATGAATTTTCCACTTGATACAAACAGTCTGCGAAAGAGATTAAAAATAAAAGAAGGAGGAGAAAAGTTTCTCTTCGCCTGCAAAATGTCAGATGAAGAGAAAGTCATTATAGTTTGTGAACAAATAAGAGATCCCTCTAATCAAAATCAGTCTATTTGAAATAATTTTTCAATACTTCAGGAATCTCTCTATCCATCAAATATTTATACCAGAAAATATAATCCTGCATATCAGAATGTTTTCTTTGATATCCTCTATATCCATGCATTCCTTGAGGATAAATCATAAGTTCAAAATTTTTTCCATCCTGTTGTAGCTTGTCTATTAATTGCAGAGTATTATGAAAATGCACATTATCATCACCTGTCCCATGAGTTAATCTCAACATATTGGTTTTATCTCCTTTATAATTTTTAATCCTGTTATATACCATACTCTTAGCATATCCATCTGGGTTATCGATCGGTCTGTCCATATAACGTTCTGCATAGTGAGTATCATACAATTGCCAGTCATATACTCCGCCCCCGGCAATACCATATTTGAAATATTCATTTCCTTCTGTTACAGCTAACGCGGCCATTGTTCCTCCATATGAAAAGCCCACAATCCCTATCTTATCTTTATCTACATATGGCAATGCATTAAAATATTTTATTCCATCAATAAAATCCTGCAATTCAAGTATTCCAAGACACCTATAAACCTGATTCATTCCTTCTTTACCTAAATGACCACTCGAACGTGTATCAAGAGTAAGTTGAATCACTCCGTTATTTGCCCACCATTGATTGCTAAATGATGGTTTACTCCACTTGTCCCGTACCTGCGGCGAGTTAGGACCTCCGTAAATGTTGACTATAACAGGGTATTTTTTTGTTTTATTCATTTCTATCGGCCATGTGACAGATACAGGCAGTTTATATCCATCACGTGTAGTAATAAATAGCATCTCAGGTAACGCAATATTATAGTCATCAAATCTGTCTCCTTTACTATCTGCAATTGTTGTTATAATCGTATTTTTTAAATTACCATTTTTTGGTATGGAAATATTTACCAATTTATTAGGAGTACGAGCATTTGAAGCGACAGCAACAATATTTCTTGAATCAGGAGAAATTATAATATTAGAAAAACTCAAATCTCCGAACGAAACCCTTTCTACTTTCTTGTTTTTTAAAGTCACTCTGTATATATCAACCCTTGTAGAAGATTCTTTCTTTGCTGTATAATACAAATATTTCTGATCTACTTTCAAAAGAGTTATTCCCCAATTATTTCCTGTAGTTAACTTTTCAAACTTTGTTCCATCATATGTCAGATAATAAACCTGTTCCCACATCTCAAAATCCCTGACAATATATATCCCGTTTTTAGTAAACAACATTCCTTCCATCCAATCAATCCATGTGTCTTGGTGCTCTTTATAAATTGATTCTTTTTCTCCTGTATATGGCTCAAGTGCAAACAGTTCAAGATCATCCTGTGACCTATTCATCCATGCTACCATAAATTTATTTCCCTCACTATTCCAAAATGGTATGCCAAAATATTGATCTTTTTTTGAATCAAAATCAGCCCATACAACCTCTCCGCCACCTGCTGAGACAAAACCTATTTTTAATTCAGGATTAGAATCCCCCGCACTAGGATAACGGGTCTCATTCAATGACCCATGTTGACCTACAGAATTAAAAATAGGAAAAACTGGGACATTCTTGTTGTCAAACTTATAAAAAGCCAAAATCTTGCTATCCGGTGACCACCAAAAAGCCTTATAATGTGAAGCCCTTCCCAGTATTTCCTCATAGTAAACCCATGATGCCCAACCATTTAAAATCAAATCAGAGCCGTCATATGTATATCTTATTATTTCTCTTGTGTTAACATCAAGAGAATATAAATCATTATCTTTTGTATAAGCAATTTTTGTAGAATCTGGAGAAAAAGTAGGATTCTTCCATCCATTAACCAAATTTTCAAATTTTGATATTTTTATTGGAGACTCACAGACATACTCGTTTTTTGTTCCGGTTACTACATCATATGAATAACATTTATTATCATATTTTATCAATAACTTGGTATTATCTAAAAAGCCATCGGCCATCGGAATATTATTAATTATACCATCAGGCAATTCTTTCAAAATCTGATCTTGTGTCAGTTTTATTTTATCTTGAGCAAATATTATTACAGGAAAAAATAATAATATCAATATTATTTTATAAATGTTTTTCATATCTTAATTTTTTATCCTCTCCTACCACCTGCAAAAATTGTAATGTAAAAGATCAATGTTGCCAAAGAACTCAACGCCGCAATAACATAAGTATAAGCTGCTGATTTCAATGCACTTTGAGCCTGAATATGATTAGAATAATTAGTTATTCCTGTCTGATTTAGCCAAACCAGTGCCCTTTTACTTGCATTTATTTCTACAGGAAGAGTCACGAAACTAAAAAGAGTTGTCAATGCAAATAAAACTATACCAATCAACATTACTCCTGGAAAAATATTTATCAATATTATTCCTCCAAGCAATATCCAGGTCACCGCATTTGAAGCGAAACTAACTACCGGAACAAGAGCCGAACGTAGCTTAAGTGGCACGTAATTAACAGAATTCTGCACTGCATGTCCACATTCATGAGCAGCAACTGCAGCTGCAGCCACACTACATGTTCCATATACTCCTTCGCTAAGATTGACGGTCTTGTTAGCAGGATTATAGTAATCAGTAAGACGTCCTTTAACACAAGTAACTGTCACATCAGATATTCCATTTTCGTGTAACATCCTCTCAGCAACATCTTTACCAGTAAGACCTCCATCTATGGGAATCTTAGAAAATTTTTTATACTTGCTTTGCAAACTTGCTTGTACAAGATAACTGGCAAGAGCAATTGAAATAAATAATATCCAATACATATATTTAACTTATTTTTTAAAAAAATTCATTTTAAAATTAACAAAAAAAACTTTATTCACAGCTCTTGTTATAGCCGTATATAGCCATTTTAAATCATCAATTGATATTTCTTTGTTCCAAAAAGGGTTATCAATAAAAACACAAGGCCATTGACCTCCCTGGGATTTATGACAAGTAATCGCTGAAGCATATTTAACCTGCAAAGCATTAAAATACGTGTCTTCCCTCACTGCCAAAAACCTTTTTCTTTTACTTTTTATATCAGCATAATCTTCATAAACCCCTTCAAATAGCTGCTTTTGAATTTCAGGAGAAAGTGAAGGCGTCTCAGATTCTAATGTATCAAGAATAACCTTGGCAGTTATTTCCACATCATTATAATCTGGAAAGGATAAAACAGCTTCCGCAAAATTTATTCCATACTTGATTTCATATTTGGAAATTTTTATCAATTCTGCAACATCACCATTTGCAATAAAATCCAATTCAGGAATATTTTCAAGAAACTGATAGCAATTTTTGACCACCATCAACTTATCCCCTTTGGTCACTTTTTCTTCTCTAAACAGTATTGTTGACCTTATTCCGGAATTATATTGATTTGCTCTTTTATTTGAACGACATAGTACAATCACATTGTCTAATCCAAATTTGTCGATTGAATCTCCCAATTTTTCTATCAAATCACCTCCGGAAATATTTTCTACATCATTAAACCCATCAATAATAAGTTTAGGAATACTATTGTTATTCCCCTCAATCATGTTTCTTACTATTGTAGCATTCTTTAGAATTCCTGATTCATTTGCCTGGCGTACAACTGAAGTCAATTCGGAAAAAAAAATTTTTCCGAATTTTTTCATATAATCCAAATCAAGAGCTGGACTGACAGATAATCCAATTGGTGGAAGTTGTCCCTTATCCCCTATTATTATCAATTTATTGTCAACTCCACTTTTAACAAAAGATATTAAATCATCCAACAAATCTCCGGATCCGAAAATATTATTTGTACCTCCATTAATTGTTATAAGAGATGCTTCATCTACAATAAAAAATGTATCTTTTGATTTATTGACATTCAATTTAAATTGACCTACACCATCTTTTAATGATTTCTGTCTGTAAATATGCTTATGTATAGTATAAGCTTTGTCTTTAGTAAAATTTGACAGGACTTTTGCCGAACGACCTGTTGGGGCCAAAAGCACATACTTATACTGAAATTGATGAAGTGTTTTAACAAAAGAGGCAATCGCCGAGGTCTTTCCTGTCCCAGCATAACCACTGACAACCAATATATCGCTATCATCCTTTTGAGTAACAAAACAAGCAAGAGAACTAAATAATTTCTCTTGACATAAAGTAGGAGTAAAATTTAAATTATGTATTATTTTTTCTACAAAAAAATCATTTACTGACATTAGCTGCGACGCTTAAATAAAGTAAAGATAATCAATGCTGAAAATACCCCCAAACGACCAATAATCATTTCAAGTGTCATGACAAATTTGGCCACTAAAGGTATGTGAGAATAGTTATCCATTGAGCCTACCGTTCCGAACCCAGGACCAACATTACCCATCAAAGTTATTGAAGCAGAGAATGAATCGGGCAATTCCATACCAGTAACAGAATAGATAAGAGTACATATAAACATAATAAATATATATATTACTACAAACAAAGCAGTTGTAGCAACCATATCTCTGTCAATAATCTGATTTCCAAACTTTACAGGTACAACGGCATTGGGATTGACAATTTTCAATAATTGCGATTTAGTGGCCTTCAAAAGAAGCCATACTCTATCTGATTTTATACCACCTGATGTGGAACCAGAGCATCCGCACTGAATTGAGAGATAAGAAACAATCAGCAATGAAAAAAGAGGCCATATAGTTGTATCTGAAATAGCAAAGCCGGTAGATGAATTTAAAGAAATAACGTAAAAGAAAGCTTCCCTCAATGCGGTAGGAAGATTATCATATGTCCCGGAAAATAATAAATTTGCAGTAACAATTAAAGAACATATAACTATTGTGCTTAGATAAAATTTAGTAACAGGATTTTTGAATAGCCGTAAATTTCTTCCCAAAACAGATGAATATATCAATCCAAAATGTAAAGAACTTAAAACCATATAAACCATCAAAATTATCTCAATTGTAACAGACGAATATGCAGCTATAGAGTTGTTTTTTATACTAAATCCTCCTGTCGCCACAGTACTAAAGGCATGATTAACAGCATCAAAAAGAGGCATACCGGCAAAAAGCAAAAGAAATATAAGTGATATCGTAAGTCCAAGATAAACGTATAATACCACCCTTACTAATTGATTTGCTTTGTATTTATAGTTTTCCCTTGAAATATCTGAGACCTCCATTTTACTCATTCTGAATTTAATGGAACCATATGAAGGAAGTATCAACATTATAAAGACAACCACTCCCAAACCTCCAATAAAATGTGTTGAAGAACGCCAGAATAATAATCCTTTTGGCAGAGCTTCAATATTTGTCAAAATAGTCGAGCCTGTTGTGGTATAGCCGGAAACACTTTCAAACCATGCATTCATGAGAGTGAATTCTCCTCCCCATAATACATAAGGAATCATTCCAAAAATACAGGATAAAACCCATGAAAACAATATTATTGCGAGTCCATCCTTTGTGGTTATATCTTTCTCTTTTTTTACGAATATCAATGGAAATATCCCCACAATGAAAGTAAAGATTGAACTTATCAGCAATGGAGAAAAAGAGGAATCAAACCCATATAGCATTGACACTATCACTGAGAGAAACATGAATCCCGCGCTAAAAAGAAGAGCTATGCTGATATTCCTTGATATTACCCGGATATTCATATATTTATAATCTTTTTTTATAGGATTGGTTGTCCTCTATCAATTCTTTAACAGAATCATTCAAGTCAGACACTTCATCACCTTTTTCCACTTTTACATCATAGCTTTTATTAAACTGCTTATATTTTTGTATTCCATTAGAAATAC
>Ga0265294_10002588_pt1 | contig 23687 bp, 27 predicted proteins | sample MunlanPumphouse3_FD_192504 | JGI IMG/M metagenome (GOLD analysis project Ga0265294, IMG submission 192504) | Groundwater microbial communities from a municipal landfill in Southern Ontario, Canada - Pumphouse #3 | ecosystem: Environmental > Aquatic > Deep subsurface > Groundwater | place... | reverse complement strand
GTTAACGTGGATAAAGGATATATAGCCATAGAGGAGAATAAACCGGATGCCATTAAAGCGGTAACCCAAGCCGCCAAGGGTGAAGAAAATATAAAGGTTGTCACCCTTAGGGCAAAGTACCCGCAGGGGGCTGAAAAACAGCTTATCAAAGCGTGTACCGGCAGGGAGGTTCCCTCCGGAGGGCTGCCAATGGACAGCGGTGTAATTGTAAACAACGTGGGCACCGCCGCAGCGCTGGCCTGCGCCATAGAAACCGGGATGCCGCTTGTGGAGAGGATAGTAACCATAACCGGCAGCGGTATAAAGGAGCCGCAGAACCTGCTTGTCAGGATAGGCACACCCTTTGCCGATGTGATTGAGCAGTGCGGCGGCCTGGAGGAAAACATCGGTAAAATAATCCAGGGAGGACCTATGATGGGTATCGCCCAATACACGATAGAAGTGCCGGTTATAAAAGGAACCTCCGGCATTCTGATATTAAAGGAAGAGGACCTGGGGCTTACACCGGAGCTTCCTTGCATAAAATGTGGCAAATGCGTGGACGCATGCCCGATAGGCCTTATGCCCACAAAGCTTGATGGCTTTGCGAGCAAGGGTATGCGGCGGGAGGCGGAGGAGTATAATGCGGTGGACTGTATAGAATGCGGCAGCTGTTCTTTTGTATGCCCTGCCAAACGGCCGCTGGTGGAAAGGATTCGGCTTATAAAGGCCGATATTTTGGCGGAAAGACGGAAAGCGAAACAAGCCTGATTGGATAGGAGGGAAAAGCTATGGGCTATGGAAATCTGGTAGTAAGTTCTTCACCGCACATCAGGTCGGAAGAAACGGTTCAAAGGATAATGATTGATGTTATAATAGCACTGCTGCCTGCAACTGCCGCTTCCGTTTACTTTTTTGGAATGAGGGCACTGGCAATAACCCTTACAGGCATTATTGCCGCAGTGGCAGCCGAAGCGGCTATACAGAAGATTAGAAATAAGCCAGTTACAATAAACGACGGAAGCGCAGTAATAACAGGGCTTCTGCTGGCGTTAACACTATCCCCGGCCATGCCGCTGTGGATGGTGGCGGTGGGTGCCGTAGTAGCTATAGGAATTGGAAAGCAGGTGTACGGAGGATTGGGAAGCAATCCCTTTAATCCTGCCCTTGTGGGAAGAGCTTTCCTGGTCGTTACCTTCCCCGTTCATATGACTACCTGGGTAAGCCCTGTGGACGGTGTTACATCGGCAACACCGCTGGGTCTTTTAAAGATGGAAGGAATTAAAACCGGTTACATGGAGCTCTTTATAGGTAATGTAGGAGGCTCACTGGGAGAGACATCGGCCCTTCTGCTTATTCTGGGAGGTTTGTACCTGTTGTACCGGGGTATAATTGACTGGAGAATACCCGCCTTTTACCTGGGTACGGTAGCCGTTATGACTATGGTACTGGGCGGTGACCCGATATTCCACCTGTTTTCGGGGGGACTAATGCTGGGGGCATTCTTTATGGCAACCGATATGGTTACAACACCGGTTACAAAAATGGGCAAGATAATATTCGGTGTAGGTGCCGGAATACTCGTGGTTATAATAAGACTTTACGGTGGGTATCCCGAGGGAGTGCTCTTTTCGATACTCCTTATGAATACCTTTACACCTATTATTGAGAAATACACCCGCCCGAAAATTTATGGGGAGGTTAAGCGATGATGAAGAATCCTATAGCAAGGCTAATAATCGTACTTGCGCTTATTTCAATTGGTTCGGGGCTCTTCCTTGCACTTACCTATACCTATACCATACCCCATATTGAAGCTAATGCTGCCCACGACCAGGAGGTGGCAATACTAGAAACCCTTCCGGACGCTGTCAGCTTTGAGGAACTGAAAAACACAGAATTTCCGATATATGTGGGACTGGACAGTAGCGGCAACGAGGTAGGGTTTGCCTATGTGGCAGAAGGAGGAGGTTTCCAGGGTATGATCGGGCTTATGGTGGGAGTAGACCCCGAGCAGGAAATAATAACAGGGGTGAAAATCCTCAGCCATTCGGAGACCCCCGGCCTTGGAGCAAGGATTACCGAAGCGGTTTTTCTGGATCAATTTGCACAGAAATCAATAAGTGACAATTTCATAGTTAAAGAAGACATTGATGGTGTGACTGGTGCTACCTTTTCTTCAAAATCGGTTTCAGCGATATTGGAACAAACCCTTCCTAAGGCTGTGGAACAGTATAGGGAATCGGGAGGTGGAAAGTAATGAAATTCGGATATGAGTTTATTAAAGGCCTTTGGGATGAAAACCCGACCTTCAGGCTTGTTCTCGGAATGTGCCCCACGCTGGCTGTAACAAACGCAGCAATGAACGGACTTTCAATGGGTCTTGCCACCACCTTTGTTCTGGTGGGTTCCAACATTATGGTTTCGGCACTTAAAAAAGTTATACCCGATGAGGTTAGGATACCTTCCTACGTAATTATTATTGCTACATTTGTTACAATAGCAGACCTTGCTTTGGCGGCATTTTTCCCGGAAATATACAGGGTGTTGGGATTGTTTATTCCCCTTATAGTGGTTAACTGTATAATCCTTGCCAGGGCTGAAGCCTTTGCGGCAAAGAACAGCATCGGAAAATCCGCGCTTGACGGCCTTGGAATGGGGTTCGGCTTTACCTGGGCACTGACATTCCTTGGGATAATAAGAGAAATACTTGGAATGGGTTCGGTGTTCGGGATCAAGCTGTTCGGAGAAGGTTTTGTATCGTGGATAATATTCATACTGCCTCCGGGGGCGTTTTTGACCCTTGGTTTGATACTGGGATTGTTTAATGCGGTGCTGGGCAAGAAAAAGAAAGCACAGTGCAGTTAAATTGTGTCATCTTACCTTATGTAAAGGGGGAATTTAAGTAATGGAACTTTTATTGCTGTTCATAAGTACAGTGCTTATAAATAATTTTGTTCTTTCAAGGTTCCTTGGGATTTGCCCCTTCCTTGGGGTCTCAAAAAAAATCGAGGTAGCTTTCAGTATGGGACTTGCGGCAACCTTTGTTATGACACTGTCCGCCATAGCCACATGGCTTATTCAGCACTATATATTGATGCCCTTCGGGATGGAAAGATTTCTGCAGTACGGTGCGTTTATACTGGTAATTGCATCTCTGGTGCAGTTTGTGGAAATGTTTCTTAAGAAAACAAGTCCTGCACTGTACCAAAGCCTTGGAATATTTCTGCCGCTTATTACTACCAACTGTGCGATCTTAGGGCTTGCACTACTGTCCGCACTAAACGGATACGACCTTATTACAAGCACCGTTTTTGGTTTCGGAGCGGGGGTTGGTTTTACGCTGGCCATATCGTCAATGGCAGGGCTTAGGGAAAACATGGAGTTCGGCGATGTGCCGGAGCCCTTTAAGGGTGTACCCATAACCCTTATTACTGCGGCAATTATGTCAATGGCGTTCATGGGCTTTTCCGGCCTGATATCCATGTAGCATTAATTGGGGACATTTTTTTCAATCGAGTGACCATTGCAGGGATGGGAAGTATTCTTGATCTGAAAGCTTATCGATAGGGGACATTTCTTTGAGAAGTGGGATGTGGGAGTGGGAGCATAACAAAGAGGTGTGTCCCCATACCTTAACAGGAGGTGAAATAATGGACAATACCATATTAATTGCTGTCGTGAGTATGGGTGCCATTGGGGTGTTCTTTGCCGGATTTCTTGCCTTTGCGTCCAAAAAGTTTGCCGTTGAGGAGGACCCAAGAATCGGAGCAATACTGGAAGTGCTGCCCGGAGCAAACTGCGGAGGCTGCGGTTATCCCGGATGTTCCAACTATGCAGCAGCTGTGGTTGCCGGGGAGGTGGAATGTAACGGTTGTCCTGTGGGCGGCCCCGATGTTGGCAGTAAGGTAGCAAAGATAATGGGAATAAAAGATGCCGACATTTCATCGGAAAAAATGGTTGCGAAGGTACTGTGCGGAGGCGACAGCGGAAAATGCGAGAATAAATACAGGTACGCCGGGGTGGAGGACTGTGCTGCCGCGGCCAGAATGGCTGGCGGAGGACCAAAGGGCTGTCAGTACGGATGCATGGGCTATGGGTCCTGTGCCAAGGTTTGTCCGGCGGACGCCATAACCATAACCGACGGTGGTATTGCGGTTGTTGATGAAGAAAAATGCATCGGCTGCAAAAAATGCGTTGCGGCGTGCCCCAAGAATATAATAAAGATGGTGCCCTACGGCAAGGAGGCCCATGTGCTGTGTTCAAGCCCCGAGCCGGGTAAAGTGGTGAGGAAGGTCTGCAAGGCCGGTTGTATTGCATGTAAAAAGTGTGAAAAAGCGTGCAAATTTGACGCTATTTACGTTGAAAACAACCTTGCGGTAATAGATTACGATAAATGCACCGGCTGTATGGAATGCGTGAAAGCGTGCCCGGTCAAGTGCATAAAGGGAGACCTAGAAAAAGTCACCGTAGCCGTATAAATAACAAAAAGGGACAAGTGCGGACAAGGGACGGTTCTTTGTCCGCGTTCATTACGTTCATTATGACGGTTTTTGGTTTCGTGAAAGAGAAGTACATGGACTTATTATTCATGAAACCCGGCATTATCGATAGTAATGGGTTATTCTATAGAAACCAAACCGGTGATAGTCCACCGGTTTTTTCAACTAAGCTGTAATCTAACCGGGTATACTACCGACCAAAGCACCGAAATAAAGGAGGTTAACATGGCTGTAATAAAAGCATTCAGGGCTATAAGGCCCTCGGAGGATATGGCACACCGGGTCGCAGCCCTTCCCTATGACGTGATGAGCCGGGAAGAGGCAGTGGAAATGGCCAGCGGGAATGAATATTCATTTCTAAGGGTAGACCGACCTGAAATTGAATTCGACAGTGGCGTATCCTTTGACAATCCCCTGGCTTATAAAAAAGCCTCGGAGAACTTAAAAGGGCTTATGGCGCAGGGAGTTTTAGAAAAGGACCCCACGGATTATTTGTACATATATCAGTTGGAGAGCGAAGGATATAGCCAGGCGGGACTTGTGACCTGCCTGGCCGTGGATGATTATCTGGAGGGAGTAATAAAAAAACACGAACATACCAGACAGGATAAGGAACTTGACAGGACAAAGCATATTCTGGAGTGCAATGCCCATACAGGCCCCATACTCCTATTTTACAGGGAGCAGAGGGATATTGGGGAGGTAATGGAGCAATGGATGCGTACAAAAATACCGGTATATGACTTTGTATCGGAGGATGGTGTAGCCCATCGGGTATGGGTCATAGACAGCCGGGAAGTTGTTCAAAAGCTTATTGGGATATTCGGCGGTGTAGACAGCCTTTATATAGCCGACGGACACCACCGCTGTGCGGCGGCGGCCAGAGCATGCCTTGAAAGGAGGAAGGGCGGATACAGCGGTGATGAAGAATTCAATTTCTTTTTGGGCGTAATATTCCCTCACAATGAACTGCGCGTACTTGATTACAACAGGATAGTTGATGACCTGAACGGGCTTGGCAAAGAGGAATTCCTTCAAAAAATCATTTCAAACACCGGGACAGGTCCCTTGTTTGAAGTAAGTCCCGTTGAAGTGACCGGGGCATACAGGCCACAGAATAAACATAGTTTTGGTATGTATATAGAGGATAGGTGGTATCGGTTGGATTCGATCCCCGGAACCTGGGATAAAAAGGGCCCCATTGAACGTCTGGATGTTTCCATTTTGCAAAAAAATCTATTGAATCCGGTGTTGGGCATAAAGGACCCAAGGACCGACAAAAGGATCGAATTCATAGGCGGCATAAGGGGACTTGAAGAACTGGAAAGAAGAGTGGACCGGGGAGCAGCGGTGGCCTTTTCGCTGTACCCGACTTCCATTAAGGACCTTATGGATGTGGCGGACGCAGGCTTGGTTATGCCGCCCAAGTCCACCTGGTTTGAACCCAAACTTCGAAGCGGTTTATTTGTTCATTATTTAGGATAGATAAAAAACGGATAGACAAGGGGAGACACGGGGACGGTTCTATTGTCTTTTTTGCGCCAACAGATACGCATGCCTATGGCTCTGTATTTTCGGCATCGGCACATATAACTCCGCGTGACAACAACTCCGTGCCCTTGTCACCGTCCCCTTATCAAACAATGTACTTGCCTCACTGTATGAAGGTTGGCTGAGTGAAGAAGACGCGAACCCGGACAAAGAACCGTCCCTTGTCCGCTTTTGTGGCGGTGGGATGGAAGGTCTCTTGCGGAAATGCTATAATAGGGCAGAGGTAGGTGAATAGGATGAAGGACACTAAGCGTTTGGCGGAATGGATAAAGCAGTCAAGGTTGACGGTTGTCCTTGCCGGTGCCGGCATGTCCACCGAAAGCGGACTTCCGGATTTCCGGTCAAAAAGCGGCTGGTGGAAGAATTACGACCCAACCACCATCGCAACCGTTGATGCGATGGAAACCAATTACCCATTATTCCACGATTTCTACTGCATGCGGCTTAAAACCCTGGAGGGCTGCAGTCCCCACCAAGGCCATTACATACTGGCGGATTGGGAAAAAAAAGGGTTGGTACAAAGCGTTGCCACGCAGAATGTGGACGGTTTTCATAAAGCCGCGGGGAGCAGCAATGTATACGAACTGCACGGATCTTTGCAAAGTATTAGGTGCAGCCTTTGCGGGGGACTCAGCGGTGTAAAGGATTTTCTTGAAAAGGAAGCCTGCCGTTCCTGCGGCGGAAGGTTAAGACCCGGGGTTGTGCTTTTTGGTGAAATGCTGCCCCAGGATGCCTGGAACAGTGCGCTAAGAGATATAGAAAGGGCGGACCTTGTTCTCGTAATTGGTACCAGCATGCAGGTATATCCAGCCAATCAACTGCCATCCATGACGAAGGGAAAAACTGCCCTTATAAACTATGAGGTGCAGGGTGGCGGCAGCGGATTTGATATGGTAATTAAGGGGAAGGCCGGAAAAGTCCTGGCCGAAACAGACCAAATAATTTAGATTCTTCGGGCTTCGTTTCTTCAGAATGACAGGTGAAGGAATGTAAATTAATAATGTGTTATATATTGTTTCGCTGCTTTACAGATTACAGTATAGGATTTCGTTTCTTGCAGACACTATTAGCGGAGGTGTCTGATAATGAACATAAATCTAACGGCGAAGGAAAGAAAACTGCTTGAGGACCAGAAAAGCCATGAGGAGATTTGCGTCCAGAAGTATACTAACTATGCAAATATGGCATCGGATGCACAGCTCAAGGAGCTGTTCAAAAATCACGCGAGTATTGAGCAGGAGCATTTGAACTCCATAAACCAGCTCCTTAGTGGCCAGGTGCCGAATTTGCAGGCCCAGGGCGGCGGCGGAGGAGGAGGAAGTACAGGCCAGCAGCAGATGAGTAATTTGCAGGCCCAGGGCAGTTTTAATGTCAATGAGGCGAGCGACAAGGACCTGTGTACCGATATGCTGATGACCGAAAAGTATGTTTCAGGGACATATGATACCGCCATATTCGAGTTCAAAGACTCGCAGGTAAGGGATGTACTGAACCATATTCAGAAAGAGGAGCAAAAGCACGGGGAAGCGATCTTTAAATACATGGAGAGCAAAGGGATGTATAACCCTCAATAAAAAAGTGGCGAAGGCCACTTTTTTATAATTTAATGAATTCCGGTTTGCCGGAGGGGAATCGGGCCAGGTATTTAAAGCCCGATTCCTTTGCCAGGTCGCAGGCAAGACGGAAGTATTCCGCTATGTGATGGGGGGTGTGGGCGTCAGAGCCGATGGTGAGTATTTCGCCTCCCATTTTGCGGTATCTTTTCAAAATGTCAATGTCCGGCATTGTGCTTTGGAGGTTGTACCTGAAGCCGGAAGTGTTTAACTCAAGGCCCCTGCCGGTATTTATTAGTTCTTCGAAAATAAGGTCCAGCAGGTCGCCGAAGTCTGTATGTTTCATACTGCTGTCGCCGTAGCTGCCATACCTTCTTATAAGGTCGATATGTCCCACCACGTTGAAAGATTTAAAGCTCTTTATACATGCAAGAAGTTCCTTGAGGTATTCTGTATAGGCTGCTTTTTTTGTTTTTTGGAGGTGATACTCCTCGCCATAAAGGTCCATGCCGGACACTGCGTGTATCGAGGCGATAATAAACTGGAAGTTCTTATCTTTAATAAAAGCGGTGCATTCATCCAAGATATGGGGCTGGAGGCCTATCTCCAGTCCCATTATAATATTTAGCCTGCCTTCGTATTTTGCCCTAGCCTTATAAATTACAGCCGAGTAGGCGTCGTAGTCAAGGTCGAACTGGAAGTCTCTGTCAGGATAATCTATATCCAGATGGTCTGTTATCGCCATCTCAACGACGTTTCGCTCTATGGCCGCAAGGCATGCCTCGTCAAGGGACATACTGCTGTCCTCTGAAAAGCTTGTATGTACATGATAATCGTAAAACATGGTATTCCTCCCTGTTAGGTACTATATATAACGTGAAAAAGATTTTACACATCTGTCATCCTGAGCGAAGCGAAGGATCTTGCGTAAGCGAAGAATCTTTTGTAACTTTATTAACACTTTGTATATAGGTGCTAGTTTTTAGGGTAAGGCTTATTGGTCACAGATCACTTCCTCTTACTGTACAACTGCAATTTTACTTGTGTATCGTAGGGTTGTCAAGGGAGTGGATTTATTGCCAATATTTGATATTGACAAATAGGCCTGCCTGGTATAAAATTTACACATTATCACATTACCACACTATCGATTTAGTGAGATAAAGAATTAAAGGAGGGTCATATATGGGGGATTACAGCAGACAGGTGCCCGAAGGGCTTGCAGATATTCTAACCGCCGAATGCACAGTAAAAAGGGCAGCCGAGGCAACAATAAGGAATGTTTTTCTAGGTCACGGGCTAAGAGAGGTGAGCACCCCTACCCTTGAATATCTGGACGTATTTTGCAGGGGGCAGGCGGTGCTGGAGCAGGAGGATATGTTTAAACTCACCGACCCGACGGGGAGGATACTGGTCATAAGACCGGACGTAACCATTCCCGTTGCAAGGATGGCGGCTACCAATATGAAAACACAGCCAAAGCCCCTCAAGCTTTTTTACATATCCGATGTGTTCAGGGTCAATCGGCCGGGGCTGGAAGGGCAAAGGGAGTTCACCCAGGCCGGTGTGGAGCTTATTGGGGTACCCGAGGTGGAGGCGGACGGCGAGTGCATTTCCATTGCCGTCGGAGCCTTGAAAACAGCAGGGATTGAGGACTTCAGGATAGACGTAGGCCAGGTGGAGTTTTTCGAAAGCATAATAGACGAAATAGATATACCGGCAGAGGACAAAGAGAGCATAAGGCAGTTTATAAAGCATAAAAACTTAGTGGCAGTGGAAGAATTCCTGGACTTAAAAAAGGTAAACGGGAAACTGAAGGACCTGCTGCTATCTGTGCCGGTACTATACGGCGATGCCGGGGAGGTTCTGGAAAGGGCAAGAGAGTTTCCTCTTAATGAAGGTGCCGTAAAGGCCCTTGACGGTATCCAAAGGGCCTGCGAAATAATAGACGAATACGGGTATGGGGAATACATCTCGGTGGACCTTGGTATGATAAGGGAGCTTCCGTACTATACGGGTATTATTTTTAAGGGTTTTACAAGGGACCTTGGATATATTATATGTAGCGGCGGAAGATACGATAAGCTGCAGGGACAGTTTGGTGAGGGCTCACCGGCCACCGGGTTTGCAATAAACATAAGCAGGGTAGTGCAGGCACTGTATAAGCAAAGCCGCCAGCAGACCTTCCGGCAGAGGAGTTTTGTACTGAAATGCGTCGGTCCGGTCAGAAAAAGAGCGATAAACACAGCCAAGAAGCTTAGGGCCGCCGGCCTTTATATAGACATTGACATGTCCGGGTGCAGCATTGAGGAGACTGTTGTCTACGCCAGGGCAAAGGGCGTAAAGGGAGTTATTACACTGCAGGAGGGAAGCAGGCTGAAGGTTAGCGACCCGGTTACCGGAAAGCATACCATAACCAGTGTGCCGGGTATAATTGCCGGGCTTTCAAGCGATCGGAACAAGTGCATCTCAGCATGGCATTAGGGAGGACAGATATGGATAGATACTTAAAAATTGCGCTGGCAAAAGGCAGGATAGCATTACAGGCGGTGGAACTGTTTGAAAGCATAGGTATAGACTGCAGCCTTTTGAAGGAGGAGACAAGAAAATTAATAATAAGGGACCCGGTCAGCATGATTGAGTTTATACTGGTTAAGCCAAAGGATGTGGCAAAATACGTGGAGCGGGGTGCTGTAGATATGGGGGTTGTGGGTAGGGATACGCTGCTGGAGCAAGAGCCCGACCTCTATGAGGTGCTGGATCTGAAGATAGGAAGGTGCAGGATGGTGGTGGCGGGTCCCAAAAATACTGGATACAAATCAAACAGGGCGGTTAAGGTGGTGGCCACCAAATACCCGGTAACCGCCCGTAAATTTTTCAGGGAAAAGGGAGAAAGCATACAGGTGGTGAAACTGGACGGTTCGGTGGAGCTGGCACCGCTGGTGGGTCTTTCCCACGTAATAGTGGACCTGGTGGAGACCGGGCGGACACTGGAGGAAAACGGGCTTATTATACTGGAAGAGATATGCCCGGTAAGTGCCCGTCTGGTGGTAAACAGGGTGAGCCTTAAGATGGAAAACGAGAGAATCACCCGAGTGCTTAAAGCTTTGCGACAAGTTTTGAGAAAGGCAGTGTGAGGCATGAAGATAATAGGATTGGACGGAAGCTATACCGAAAGCCTGGAGGAGCTTTTAAAAAACAGAACCCGGGTAATATCGGAGAACCTTATTGAAAGTGTGGGACAGATAATTGGTAGTGTGAGGCAAAACGGGGACAGGGCCCTTGCAGAGTTTACTCGTTTATATGATGGAGTGGCTCTTGGCGATGGGGACCTTAGAGTGACCAAGGAAGAAATTGAGAAGGCCTACAGCGACGTTGGGGACGACTTTTTGAAGGCCCTAAGAAGGGCAAGGGACAATATATACGACTTTCATATAAGGCAACTGGAAAGGTGCTGGTTTGATAAAAAAGACGGCGTGTTTCTGGGTCAGATGATAAATCCCATTGACAGCGTTGGAATATATGTCCCCGGCGGCACCGCGCGATACCCGTCCTCGGTTCTTATGAACGCGGTGCCGGCGAAGGTGGCGGGGGTAAAGAGGATAGTAATGATTACGCCTCCAGGCAGAGAAGGTATTCCGCCGGAGGTGCTGGTTGCGGCATCGGAGGCCGGTGTCCATGAGGTTTACAGGGTAGGGGGTGCCCAGGGCATCGCAGCCCTTGCCTACGGCACGCCTAACATACCGGCGGTGGACAAGATAACAGGTCCGGGGAATATATACGTTGCTCTGGCAAAGAGACTGGTTTTCGGGGACGTTGGAATAGATATGATAGCAGGCCCCAGCGAGGTACTGATAATTGCCGATTCGGGCGCAAACCCCGCCTTTGCAGCAGCCGATATGCTGGCGCAGGCGGAGCACGATGCAATGGCAAGCTGCATCCTTATAACCGATAGAGAAAAATTAATAAGAGACGTAGAATCCGAGCTTAAAGGGCAGTTGGATAATTTGCCCAGGAAGGATACGGCGCAGCAGGCCCTTGAGGACTACGGTGCCCTTATATTGGTTAAGAATATGAAGGAGGCATGTGTACTTTCTAACCGGATTGCCCCGGAGCACCTAGGGCTTATGGTGAGGGAGCCCATGGCCCTTCTTGGAGAAATACGTCACGCCGGGGCGGTATTCCTTGGGGATTATTCGCCGGAAGCTCTGGGGGATTATATGGCGGGACCAAACCACGTGCTCCCCACCGGCAGCACTGCACGGTTTGCCTCGCCGCTGGGGGTAGAGCAGTTCCTTAAAAGGACCAATCTGGTATATTATTCCTCTGATGCGCTTACAAAGGTGGCAGGGGATATTTCAGTACTGGCCCGGGGGGAGGGGCTTTCGGCCCACAGCCGGGCGGTGGATGTGAGGTGCGGTGGTAATGATTGAAAATCTTGCGCGAAGAGAAGTAAAGGAAATCTGCACTTATCTCGAAACAGCACTTCCCTGCACCATAAAGATGGACGCCAACGAGAATGAATGGGGACTTCCACCGGATATTGATGCGCTGATAGCAGAGGGAATGAAGTATTACCCCTTCCATAGGTACCCGGATTCCGATTGTACCCGGCTTAAGGAAAGGCTTAGCGATTATACCGGCGTGCCCGCCAAAAACCTAATGGTGGGAAACGGGTCCGACGAATTGATCCGGTACGTAGTGGATACCTTTGTGGGAAATACAGACAGGGTGGTAATACCCAATCCCGCCTTTTCAATGTACCGTTTCTTTGTAAACCTTGCCGGGGGCGTGGTGGTGAAGGTGGAGCCGGACGGGGATTTAAAAACCGATGCGGCAAAGGTGGCCAAAACCGCCATAGACCAAAGGGCAAAGGCGATATTTCTGTGCAATCCTAACAACCCCACCGGTGGTGTGCTACCTCCCGGGGAGATAAGGATGATAATTGAGAAGGTCCCGGGGATCGTGGTGATGGACGAGGCCTATTACGAATTTTACGGGCGTACCGTTATTGATTGGATAAAGAAGTACCCCAACCTGATAGTGCTAAGGACAATGTCCAAGGCAATGGCCCTAGGCGGCCTTCGGGTAGGCTATCTTGCGTCGGGCGACTGCGTTATGGAGTATCTTAATCGTGTAAAAGTGCCCTACAACGTGGGTTCTTTTTCGCAGCATGCAGCCTGTAGGGTGCTGGAAAACCGGGAGGCCATAGACAAATGGCTTGACACCTTCAAGACGGTAAGGGACGGTTTTGTGAAGGACCTAAAAAACATAGGCGGAGTAACCGTATACCCCACCTGTGCAAACTTTGTTCTGCTGAGGATGAACAGGGTGCATCTGGTATGGGAGGCCCTTTTTAAAAAGGGTATTCTTACAAGGAAGTTCGGAGAAGGGATATTGGAGGACTGTCTGAGGGTGACAATATGCCCGCCGCATCAGAACAGAGTATTTATAGAAGAGCTTAAGAAAGCTCTTGGGGAGGTGTAAACATGAGGAAAGCCGAAATTGAAAGAAAGACGGAAGAGACAAAGGTACAGGTGATTTTAAACCTTGATGGAAGCGGTAGGGCGGACATTGATACCGGCATAGGTTTTTTTGACCACATGCTGGGGCTTTTTTGCCGGCACGGGCTTATGAACCTCAAAGTTAAGGCGGAGGGGGATACCCGCGTGGATTTTCACCATACGGTAGAGGATACGGGTATTGTGCTGGGGCAGGCCCTATCAAGAGCACTGAGGGACAGGGCCGGTATAAGGAGGTATTCCACTGCCTTTACACCTATGGACGAGAGCCTGTCCATGGTGGCGGTGGATATAAGCGGAAGACCCTATCTGCACTACGACGTCGGGTTTACAGGCGAAAGGGTGGGAGACTTTGACCTTGAGCTAATTGAGGAATTCCTAAGGGCCTTTGCTGTAAACGGAGGGCTGACCATTCATATAGGGCTTCTTCATGGTAGCAACAACCACCACATTGCCGAGAGCATATTCAAGGGCCTGGGAAGGGCCCTGGACGGGGCATCGCAGCCTGACGAAAGAATTAGAGGAGTACTGTCAACAAAGGGTGTTTTGTAAGGGGGATGATGGAATGATAATTTTTCCGGCAATAGATATAAAGGACGGTAAATGCGTAAGACTAAAAAGGGGAGATATGGAAAAGGCCACCGTTTACGAAGAGGTCCCCGCCAGGGCGGCGGTTAAATGGGAAAGCCTGGGAGGGAAGTACCTCCATGTGGTGGACCTTAACGGGGCCTTTGTCGGCAGACCCCGCAATCTTAGGGAAGTGGAGGAAATACTTAGTAACGTAAAAATACCGGTACAGCTGGGCGGGGGTATAAGGGACCTGGATACGGTAGAGTATATCTTAAGCCTGGGAGTACAAAGGGTGATATTGGGTACCGCAGCACTTAAGGATGCGGCTTTAGTAAAGCGTGCTGTCGGCATGTACCCTTCAAAAATAGTAATAGGCATTGACGCCCGGGACGGGTTTGTGGCGATGGAGGGATGGAGTAAGACCAGCAGCGTACAAGCCCTTACCTTTGCAAGTAAGATGGAGGATTTGGGGGCGAAGACGGTTATTTACACCGACATATGGCGGGACGGAATGCTTGGCGGGCCCAATTTTGACTGCACCGCCGAGATTATTGAGAGGACTTCGCTGGAGGTAATAGCCTCCGGTGGAATCAGCCGGCTTGAGCACCTTATAAGGCTTAAACAAATTGGGGCATCCGGTGCGGTGGTGGGAAAAGCCCTGTATACCGGAGGGATTGACCTTGAGGAAGCTCTTGATGCTTTGAAGGAGGAAAGCCCATGCTTACCAAAAGAATAATACCCTGCCTTGATGTGCACAACGGGCGGGTGGTAAAGGGGATAAACTTTGTAAACTTAAAGGATGCCGGCGACCCGGTGGAAATAGCCGACTGTTACAGCAAATGCAATGCCGATGAACTGGTGTTCCTCGATATAACCGCTTCGGCGGAGGGCAGAGGCACAATGCGGGAAGTGGTAAAAAGGACCGCGGAGAAGGTTTCCATTCCGTTGACGGTGGGCGGCGGCATAGGTAGTATAGAGGACATACGGGATATCCTGATGTGCGGTGCAGATAAGGTTTCTCTTAATACCGCAGCGGTGAAAAATCCGGCATTAATAGCCGAGGCAGCAAAAAAGCTTAGCAGACAGCGCATTATTGTGGCGGTGGATGCCCGTGCCCGGCAGTCGGGGGGCTGGGACGTGTATATAAACGGAGGTAGGGTTAACACAGGGAAAGATGTTCTTGACTGGGTCGCCGAAGTGGAAGAACTCGGGGCCGGGGAAATACTGCTTACCAGCATGGATAGGGACGGGACAAAGGACGGGTACGACCTGGAGCTGACCCGTAGCGTGGCTGAGAGGGTAAGTATTCCGGTAATTGCATCAGGGGGAGCGGGGAAAGAAGAGGACTTTTTTGAGGTCCTCACTGAAGGTAAAGCGAACGCCGCTCTGGCGGCTTCATTGTTCCACTACAAGCAGCTTGCAGTAACAGGTTTGAAGGAATATCTTTCAAAAAGGGGGGTGCCGGTCAGGCTATGACGCTATCTATAATGGAAGGGCTAAAGTTTGAAAGCAGCGGGCTAATACCGGCCATTGTGCAGGACCGACGGACAGGCGAGGTGCTTATGATGGCCTATATGAACAGGGATGCACTGGAAAAGACCATTCGGACCGGGACTTCATGGTTTTTCAGTCGTAGCAGGCAAAGATTATGGAACAAGGGGGAAACCTCCGGCAACGTGCAGAAGGTTGCAAGTATAAGGGTTGACTGCGACATGGATACGCTGCTTCTTTTGGTGGATCAGGTAGGTGTTGCCTGTCACACCGGTAACAGGTCCTGTTTCTTTAGAGACATAGAGGGGAAGGAGTGCGATACCAAGCATAATATTGAAAGTATACTGGAGCAACTGCAGGGCCTGGTGGAGGAAAGGAGCAAAAATCCAAAGGAGGGGTCCTATACCAATTACCTGCTAGATAAGGGTATTGACAAAACCCTAAAGAAAATAGGAGAGGAGGCAGCAGAGGTAATAATAGGTGCCAAGAATCCTGGTAAGGAAGAAACCATATACGAAATAGCGGACCTTTTGTACCATGTTACCGTGTTGATGCATCAAAAAGGAATCGGGTACGGTGAGATTTATGAGGAATTAAGGTTAAGGCGAAAATAGAAATAAGAAGCTCTCCTGTTTTTTGGAGAGTTTTTTATTTTACACTAATATAAAACCTTCCGCATAGTATGATTATAGATATTTTGGGGGTGCGAAAATGACGGGAAGAGGCATTGTATTGGTGGCAAATATGGGAGATGACAGTATAACAGCCTATGGCAGCAAAACCTACCGGGAAGTGTTCAGTATACAGCTAAAACCTGTGGGGACAAAACTTATGAGCACCAATCATTTCGCCAGGGGGCCGGTGGTGGGGCCCGGATTTTTGTGCCATAGAAAAGCCGCGGACCAGCTCCTTGCAGCCAACATATACGATGATAGTCTTTCGATAATAGACCTAGCCTCTCTCAGGGTGGTCAAGACGATATTTGCCGGCAACCGCCCAAACCGCCTGGAGGTTTTTGAACAAAGCAAAAGGGCTTTTGTTACCAACTACGATTCGGACAGCGTCTCGGTAATAGACTTATGTGTGCAGCAGATAATAGGTCAGATTCCATGCGGTATAATGCCCCAGTCCATTGTACTAAACCGGCGCAGCAACCGCCTTTATATAGCCAATACCGGAAGCAACCGTATATCGATAATCGACGCACTGTTCATGGATAAGACCGACTGCCTGGAGGTGGACGGGTATCCGGTGGATATATGCTGTGACGGTACCGGGCAAAGGCTGTATGCAATAGTCCAGTCCCATGAAAGCCAGGAGCATAATCGCCTTATTGAATACGATACAGAGTCCGGCAGAAAGTCCCGGTGCGTGAGGCTTGGCACCATGCCGGTGGATTTGCTTTGCGATGATATTACGGAGAGGCTGTATGTATTGGATGCAATGGACAACCGGCTTACAATAATAGACAGCACCGGTTTTACAGTGCTGGGTGTAATAGAGCTTGGCAAGATGCCGGTAAGCCAGTCCTTAGAAGCCGACGGGAAGCACCTGCACGTTGCATGTATGATGGATAACCGGCTGTATAAAGTGGATTTGGACGCTGGACTTGTGACAGGTTCGGTCCTGACCGGCGTTGAGCCTGCCTGTGTTCTTGTAGTGGATTAATCCTTCCGGTTTCCGTATAGCATTTTTATTATGCCTTGGTAAAGAGCCTCGGCATCGGTGTTCCAATTGGAACAGATTTCCTTAGAACCGTTTTCGGTGTCGGTTTTTAGCTTTATTTCCATCGAAGGGTCTTCACCACGGGTAAGCCTTAAAACTATGGAAAAGCTGCCCCCTTCATCGGCCGAATAGCTGCTGTGGGCCCGGGTTTCCCTCCTTAGGAGCATTTCCTTTTCCTGAAGATATTTCCGGAGGGTTTCCTTAAGCTTTAAAGATATCCTGTCCGAAAACAACCTGAGGGTTTTCAGCCCTTCCCGTTGTATTCTGTAAAGATGCCTTCCCATATCCTCATAGCGCACCACCAGGCCCCTCTGCACCAGTTCTGCCAGGAACTGCTGCATTGAGAAATAGTTCATAAGGCTGTTTTCCAGAACAACTTGTGTTATCTGGTTTTTCGAAAGGGGCATTCCCGTTTCGGAAAGTATATACAAAAGCACCAGCTTGTTTTCCGCAAGCTCTTCAATGTCCCGGTGAATCATACGAATCGCCTCCGAAGACATTATACCAAAAGGTGGGCCAATTAAAAAGAGAAGTCTCCTGTGGAGCTTCTCTTTTAGATTAACCGGTTATTTTCCCGATAATTGGTTCTCAGCCATTGTAATCATTCTTTTTACCATCTCGCCGCCTACCCTTCCGCAGTCCTTTGCGGTCAGATTGCCCCAGTAATCCTCAGAGCTCTGATGTACCGGCAGGTTAAACTGACTAGCGATTTCATATTTCATATTGTCAAGGGCAGGATGTGCTTCCTGTACCAACTTTCTGCCCGGTGTCTGTTGCCCTGCTGCCATTTGTATTACCTCCTTTTACTAATGTAGATTAAAAATTTGTTTGTGTAATTAATTTTGCCCGACGGGTAAAAAAATATGTTAGTTATTTTTGGTTTAATGAATATATTTTAAAAGATCTGCATATAATTATGGTTTAGCAATTTTTCAGCATAAAACAGCGGCCACCAGGTCAGGTCTGGGTTGGATAGGCAAAAGCGGATTGCTAATAACCCCGGAATATGGACCAAAATTTCAGGCATATAGGAAGGGGATCGGTATGTGGAATATGTATGCGGGTGTGCCCAATTTTTACAGATGGCTATTACAGGTGTAGTAATGTATAATTTTTTTGAAGGACACAATATACATAATGGAGTGATTGGATGAGGGGTCATATCAAAGCAATTCTGGCAATAATCGTACTAGTATTGATTGCATCCGCCTGCAGCGCACCGGTGCAGCCCGTGGATACTCCGCCCACAGAGCCGGGGGATGAAGTGGTGCAGCCCGGAGAAACAGGCGAAGACGAAGGCTCTTCCGGTGAAGAAGATGAGGACGAGCAGCAAAATGAAATTGACTATCAGACGGTAAAGCCCAACGAAACGGGCAAAATAATGGTGCTTATGTATCATGTGATAGGAGACAGCGAAGGGGAATGGTCGCGAAGGTGGGATAACTTCAGAAAAGACCTTGAGGTACTGTATGAAAAGGGTTATCGCCTTATTAGCCTGAATGATTATATCTCCAATAATATTGAAGTTGAGGCCGGGTACACGCCGGTGGTACTTACTTTCGATGATGGAACCCAGGGCCAGTTCAACATCCTTGAAAAGGACGGAAAGCTTACGGTGGACCCTAAATGCGCCGTCGGGATAATGGAGGACTTTTACAGCGCGAGGCCGGACTTCGGTCTTGCGGCCACCTTTTTTATATACTATCCGGTGCCCTTCAGGCAGAAGGACTTTATTGAATACAAGTTTAAGTACCTTATTGAAAAGGGTATGGATATAGGCAACCACACTTACGGCCATGCAAACCTTGGGCAACTTGACGCTGAGGGGGTCCAAAGCCAGCTGGGCAGGATGGCGGCAGAGACGGATAAGTACCTGCCCGGGTACACCATAAACACCCTGGCATTGCCCTATGGTGCCAATGCAAAGGAGCAGTACAGGGAATATGTATACAGAGGAGAATACAAGGGTTTTGAATACCAAAACGAAGTGGTGCTACTGGTGGGTTCAAACCCGGCTCCATCGCCGGTGGATGCAAAATTTAACCCATTAAGTATGCCCAGGATAAGGGCCACCGATGACCCGGCAATTACCTCCGACATGTACGACTGGATGGACTATTTTGACAAGAACCCCCTCGAGAGGTATATAAGCGACGGCAATCCGGAAAGGGTGGTTATTCCCCGGGAAATGGAAGCCAGGGTTGACGAGAGCAAGGTGGGGGATAAACAGCTTATTGTATATGATTTGGAATAGATGTAGCCTCTCGGGATATCCCGGAGGCTCAATTGCCGATATTGACAGGCCCTCCAACTTTTTTTATGTAATATAGCCTCTTCCCCTGAATAAATATATAGAAGAAATATTATTTTTGGGGGCTGGGTGGATTGAGGATACTTCTTATTAGGAAGAGTTATATAAAGCAGATTTTATTGGTTGTTCTACTGGTTGCGGTTTCGGTGGTCTATACCCAGGGTTATACTCCGGGAGTAGTGTCCGTACTATTTAACAACGATAGGAGACTGCCCATATACAGTGTTGAAACGGACGAGAAAAAAATAGCAATAAGTTTCGATGCAGCCTATGGAGACCAATACACTCCCCAGATACTTGACATACTGGACCAGTATAACGTAAACACCACTTTCTTCCTGGTAGGCTTTTGGATAGATAAATACGGAGAAGTGCTGGAGGAGATTCATCGCAGGGGTCATGAAATTGGAAATCACTCGACTACCCACCCCCAGATGTCAAAGCTTACTGCCCAGGAGATAAAGAAGGAGCTGGAAACCACGGGAGAAAAGATAAAGGCAGTCACCGGCAAAGACCCAATTCTATTTAGGCCGCCCTTTGGCGATTACAACAACAAAGTGATAGATATCGCCCAGCAGTTGGGTTACTACAGCATACAGTGGGATGTGGATTCCCTTGACTGGAAGGAATTCGGGGTGGAACCGGTGGTGGACAGGGTGCTAAAAAGGGTGAACAACGGTTCCATAGTGCTGTTTCATAACAATGCAAAATACGTGTCGGATTTTCTGCCCATAATACTCGACCGGCTTATAAAGGAGGGTTATACAATCGTTCCGGTTTCCCAGCTCATAATAAAGGATAACTACTTCATCGACCATACCGGACGGCAAAGGTCCATTGACTGAAGTATTTTATGTAAACAAATACCTGCTGACTTGGCCCCGCTCCTATTGTATAATATCAAATGACCAAATTTAAGACAGGGGAGGGATAGTATGCAAAGGATAAGGGTCAAAGGGCTGACACGGCTGGTTGTTATGCTGATGATAGCTGTTCTGACCGTTTCGGTTGCTCCCTATACGGCACTGGCGGCTACCGTTCATACGGTAAGTCCGGGGGACACCCTGTGGAAAATATCCCAGTGGTACGGGACAACGGTAAATGAACTTAAAAGGGCAAACAACCACTGGAGCGACGCCATATACCCGAACCAAAAACTGGTCATTACATGGCCTGCGTCAGTTGCATCAAGGGGTGCTAATACCTACGCCTCCGGCTCATCTTCAAGCGATGTTGAACTTATGGCGAAAATGGTTTATGCCGAATCCAGGGGCGAGCCCTTTGAAGGGCAGGTGGCGGTGGCATCGGTTATTTTGAACAGGGTAAGGGACAGCAGGTTTCCCGGCACCGTGGCGGGAGTAGTATACCAGCCGGGTGCCTTCACGCCGGTACAGAACGGGCAGCTGTATCAGACGCCAAACGCTAATGCCTACAGGGCGGTGGATAACGCGCTTAAGGGCTGGGACGCTTCCGGCGGTGCGATTTACTTTTTCAATCCCTATACAGCTACCTCAAGTTGGATGTGGAGCAGGCAGATAATAAAGAAAATAGGCAAGCACTACTTTGCAAAATAGAGATGGGTACACCCCATCTCTTTTATTGCGGTCATGGGATACATCAACCAAAGCCACCGTCCCTGTGGCTGGGAGGCTAAAAATTCCTGTATCTGTTGCTTGTATTGAAAATTGCAAAATGATAAACTAGGGAAAGTAGAGGGAATACTACAGTCGGAAAGAGAAGATGCCATGACCAGGTATGATAAAGTGTTGATTTTGGTGTTGGTTGTAGCGGCGGTTTTTGGACTTTATTACATCACCATCGTAATGACTTCCGATGGGGGCAACTATGCGGTAATAATGGTAAACGGGGAGGAGCACAGCAGGATAGAACTGAAGGACGCAGAGCCCACTGAGTTTACTGTAACCACCCCCTGGGGTTATAATACGGTGGAAGTAGGCAACAATAGAATAAGAATAAAAGCGGCTTCCTGCCCTGACCAGATATGCGTCAAGGAAGGTTGGATCGAGAGGGTTAACGAGATGACTGTGTGTATGCCAAACCGGGTATACATAAAAGTAGTTGGACAGGAAACGGAAATAGACGACATTGCTTATTGAGAGGACAAAAACTACGAGGAGGAGTAGCAGTGAGAATAAGAACGAGGAATCCGTGGGTGCTGTTGTTGCTGCTTTTAACTGGTGCAGTAATAGGTGGTTTCCTGGGGCAGTACTTAAACCAGTTTTTCCCGTTTTTACAGCATAATTATCCGGTAGGAATAAGAGAACCACTTTTCCTTGATTTGGGATTTTTGTCCCTTATCTTTGGTTTTGTGGTAAACATAAACGTCGCTGGGGTGCTTGGACTAATCATTGCGATACTTATCTTTCTGAAAATATAGTGGTGGCAGGTGATTGAATGAAAAGGCTGGTGCTTGCGTCCGGTTCGCCGCGGAGGCAGGAGGTCTTGGAGCAGTTGGGCCTTAGTTTTGAGGTAATAAAGAGCGATGTCGACGAGGCTTTCCCCAAAGGGTATACTCCGGAACAGACCGCTGTCGCAGTTGCTCTGCGTAAAGTGAGGTACGTGGCCAAAAAGCTAAAATCCCCAGCCCTTGTTGTGGGGGCGGATACCATAGTGGTTTTAAAGGGAGAGATTATGGGTAAACCGGTGGACACCGGACAAGCCTTTCAAATGATAAAAAAACTGGCGGGGGAGGAACATACCGTAATAACAGGCGTAGCGGTGGCGGACAGTGAAAGCGGGGAAGAACGGACCGGGTACCAGACAACCCTGGTGAAGATGAAAGATATCTGCCCCGAAAGGATTAAAAGGTACGTATCCACCGGGGAACCGCTGGACAAAGCCGGAGCCTACGCCGTGCAGGGGAAGGCGGCGGTATTTATAGAAGGAATAAAGGGCTGCTATTTTAATGTGGTAGGTCTGCCGATAACAACACTGGATAGTATGTTCCAATCTTTAGGAATGGATTTGTTTCAATTTAGCAAATCAGACAAAAGCTAGGGAAGGAGTATAGTACATGGGAATATTCAGCATTTTCTCCAGGGACATGGGGATAGACTTGGGAACAGCCAATACACTTGTCTATGTAAAGGGAAAGGGAGTTGTAGTGAGGGAGCCCTCGGTGGTGGCGATAGAGAGCGAAACCAAAGAGGTGCTGGCAGTGGGCAGCGAAGCCAAAAACATGATTGGTAGAACGCCCGGTAACATAATAGCAATAAGGCCTATGAAGGACGGTGTAATAGCCGACTTTGATATAACCCAGTGCATGTTGAAAAATTTCATAAAAAAGGCGTATCCAAAACCGTCAATATTCAAACCCCGGGTTATAGTATGCGTGCCGTCGGGGGTTACCGAGGTTGAAAAGAGAGCCGTTGAGGAGGCTGCTGAGCAGGCGGGTGCCAAGGAGGCCTATCTTATAGAAGAGCCAATGGCCGCCGCAATAGGTTCCGAGCTGCCGGTGGCAGAGCCCAGAGGCAGCATGATAGTGGATATTGGGGGAGGAACTACCGAGGTTGCAATTATATCCTTAGGAGGTATAGTAACAAGCAGGTCCATACGTATAGGCGGGGACGAACTGGACGAATCCATTGTACAGTATGTAAAAAGACAGTACAACCTTTTGATTGGGGAAAGGACCGCGGAGGCAGTCAAGCTTACTGTGGGTTCTGCATTCCCAGCCAGTGACGGGGCCCAGATGGACGTAAAGGGACGGGACCTGGTTACCGGCCTGCCCAAAACTATTAAGGTTACCTCCGAGGAGATAAGGGGAGCCATAGCCGAACCGGTGAACAATATTCTGGAAGCCATTAAATTTACCCTTGAAAAGACTCCGCCCGAGCTAGCGGCGGATATAATGGAAATGGGACTTGTACTAACTGGCGGAGGGGCACTTCTCAAGGACCTCGACAAAAGGGTTAAGGATGAAACCGGAATGCCCGTAAATATTGCGGAAAACCCTCTTGACTGCGTTGCTATGGGTACCGGAAAAGCACTTGAGGAATTACATTTACTAAGAAGGGTATTGGTTTCTACAAAGAAAAGCAAGTAAAAAGAGGGGGGGAGCAATGTCCAAACTCTATAAAAATAGGTCAATAATAATGGTAGCGGTGGCGGCTATCATTATTATTGTTATTATTGCCGTTACCTCAATGGACAGGCTGCAGGTATCAGGACCCGAAAATCTAATCGGTGTTCTTATTAAGCCCGTTGCGGGGTCGGTCACATCGGTAGTAAACGCCATACGCAACTCGATAACCGGCCTGGCGGAGATAGGAAGCCTTAAGGAAACTAACAAAATGCTTAATCAGCAGATAATAACGCTTCGGGCCCAGATAAGGGAAGTGGAAGCCTTGATTCAGGAGAATGAAAGGCTGAGGGAAATGCTTTATTTCAAAGACACCCATTCCGAATTTGACCTGATCGGATGCAGCGTAATAGGCAAGAGCCCGGAGAACACCTCCAGCGT
>Ga0265294_10002587_pt1 | contig 23694 bp, 22 predicted proteins | sample MunlanPumphouse3_FD_192504 | JGI IMG/M metagenome (GOLD analysis project Ga0265294, IMG submission 192504) | Groundwater microbial communities from a municipal landfill in Southern Ontario, Canada - Pumphouse #3 | ecosystem: Environmental > Aquatic > Deep subsurface > Groundwater | place... | reverse complement strand
TGGTTATTTTGCCCTTGGTCCGAACCGGACATTATGCCGTTCTGTGTCCTGATCGGGAAATGAAATCGAAATCGCGTTTTTTACCCTTTACTCCCGATTTCACAGGGCAAAAACAGGATTCCAATTAGAGGTTCGGGAGTCCGTCGTTGACAGAATAAATGCAGTTTTTCAGCGTAATATGCATTTTTTTGCCCGATATTTTGAAAAAGTTTAGGATTTACGGCAAAATTAATAGTTTGGACACATATTTGTAAAAACTGTAGATGTTGAGTATTAGTTAAGTTAGTTGCTTAATTTTAATAATTAATAACAACGTGATTTTGCAGTGTACTTTAATTTGTAAATAATAATTATTGTTAAGTTATTTACTTAATTATTATTGATTTTATGCATTATATTGAGATTCGGGGCAAAAATGTTTGAAAATGACAGAATGTCAGTCATTTTGATATTTATCTAATCACTTGAAAATAATAAATCAAATAAAGCATCTTATTTAATAATTATGCATATGTGAGCGAAACATCCCAATCGGCAGTCTGACCCGATGTATGGCAACTGCCAACCGCAGCTCAATTGATGACGAACCGGTCTCCTTCGTTGCCCTCGCTCTTGGCTTCAGTATCGAACCTGATGTGCCGGTACTTCAGTACCTCCTGTACCGTTTTGCCATGGACACCGAGCCCGACGTTCAGGTACTGCCTGATATTCTGAGAATGGTCCTCGGTGTTGGGCGGCAGCTGGAAGCCAAGCGAGATGTGTTCGGTCTGCACCTGCATGGCGTAGATCATGCCGCGGGTGTCGAAGATGGGGCCGCCGGACTGTCCAGGCAGACCGGGGGTTGAGGTCTCTACATAGAGGAGGTCAAAGTTTCCGTCCTTGCTTTTGCCTTTGGTCATGTTCCGGGTGTGCATGCCCTCGTTCGGGAAGAAGGGCAGCGGCAGAGAGCCGGGCAGGATATGAAAGGCATTCCTTTTCTCGTCGAATTCCGATTTCACGTTGGCGAACGGGAAGCCCAACCGGCAGAGACTGGTACCGGGCCGGAGGGTGGTTGGATCGCGGAAGACGGGATACTGTGTGATCATCTTGGGCTGGAAACCCTCAAGACGGCCGACGGCGATGTCGATCTGGCGGTTGACATAGACGTCTACCAGGCGGACGCCGTCCCAGCCAAACCAGAACGAATGGTTCGTCAGCCATTTCGGGTCTTTCTTCAGGCCCTGAGGCAGTTCGAGAGCGGTGCCGGCGTGTTTGGCCGGCGACGGGAGCTCGGCGTTGCGGGCGTCGACCTCTTTGATTTTGTTGCTGTCGCTTTGGTATTTGACGAAGGAGTCGAACACGTGGCCGGCGGTCACGATCCACCCGTCATCATTCACTACGAAGAAGGTGGCAGCATTGGAACTGACTGTTCCGTCCACCTGGCGGGTGGAGATGATTAGCGGACGGGTGAACTGCATCGCATTCGCGACCGCATTGGCAAACATGCATGCCGCATTGGCCTTCCCGTTCATTACGGTTGTGTTTTATAATCTAATAAAAAAAGTGAAAAAGGGGCCGAGGCCCCCTGAATGTTTTACTGGTTCTGTGTCGCGTTCTCGTTCTTAAGCGCGTCGAGAATCTCGGGATTGCCAAGGACGGCCAGGCCGATTGCGGCGGCGATGTTGTCGTCCGCCATCATCAGATTGACGGCCATCTCGCTGGTCAGCGCGGTGCGGCCGACCTTCGTAGCATAGATCCGGGCGAACTGCTGGGCGTAAACACCCTTCAGGGTCATGGCCTGTTCTTCGTCAGCGTGGTCTTCTGGTGTCAGCGAGGGCAGATAGAAGTTGTTATACAGGTCGATCGACTTGGCCGGCAGGGAAGCAATCTCGCCGAGATTGGCGGTGTAGTCGCAGGAACCGTCTTTGAGGTCGTCGACGATTGTCTTGTAACCCGCGATGTCGCAGTTCAGGAACTCGATCATGTCGACCATCTTGCCGGCCTCTTCGCCGGTGGCGTTTTCGGCCTTGGAGTTGTAATCGTCGATCTCCATGATCTTGCGGCCAATGACCGAGCGCATCAGTTTAACCGTCGCAACGGCATCAATTTCCCCATCCATCTTAATCATCCTCGTACGAGCAAAAGCCCGAACTGTAGTTGACGATAGTATTTGCACGTTAAAGACGTTTGCACCCGCGTGTGTTTTAATACTGCTTGTCACGGGCGACCCGCCGGGCCGGCTTGCCGCAGAACGGGCATTTGGTGATGGCGGTTTCGATGCCGTCCTCATCCATGGTCAGCAGTTCCGGTCCCTCGAAGGTCTCGGCCACGTATATGTCACCGGCCAGCATAGCATCCAGCATTTTCTTGCAGCAGGCCGCCTCGACGTCCACGTCGGAGACCTCGAGATTCAGCACTGGCCGGGACCTAAGGCGTTTGGCCCGATTCGTGTCGATGATTCCCTCGATACGGTCTGCGTCTTCTTCGGCGCCTTCGTATTCGGTGCCGGCAGCATAGGCCATCAGTTTGAGGGCCTCGTACAGGTCTTTTTCCACACCGAGCCCCTTCTCGTACATGAGAGCCAGACGGTAGAGGGCGGCTGGATCGACGGCATCAGCGGCCTCCTTCATCAGAACGTAGGCCTTTTTGGCGTCCAGAGGTACGCCGTCACCGTTCAGATAAAGCGTGGCCAGGTCCCGTTTGGCCGGTATGTAGCCCTGATCGGAGGCGATTTGCAGGTATTTGGCGCCTTCGCGGCTGTCCTTGGGCCGGCCTTCGCCGGTACAGTAGGCGATGCCGAGATCGTATACGGCGGAGGGGTCTTCTTCATCCGACATAATTACGAGATGGGTGCACGACAATATAACAGGTTGGCCGTCCAACCGAAAAACTGTCTTTATGGCTGCGGATGCTGGTCCTGTAAATGTTTCAGCAGGTCGGCGGCGGTCTGATGGCCAGCGTCGGCAGCCAGTTTCAACCATTTTTCCGCTTCTTCCAGGTTTTTTGCAATCCCATATCCGTCGGCATAGAAACAGCCGACCGTGTACATAGAGTCCGGCAGTCCCTGACCGGCGGCCTTCAGGAACCACTCGAAGGCCTGCTGCGGGTCCTTTTTGAAGTTGTCGGAACCGTTGAAATACAATATTCCCAGCCGGTCCATAGACTCGCCATCCCCCTGTTCCGCGGCCTTTTCATACCATTCCCGGGCCTTCTGGAGATTTTGGGTACAGCCGACACCGGTCTCGTAGCAGACACCGGTCTGATACTGGGCATTGACGTTGCCGGCGGAGGCGGCATTCTTAAACAGCCGGAAGGCCTTGACCTCGTCTTTGGGTACGCCGTCACCCTCCAGATAGAGGTAGGCAAGCGAGTTCCGGGCTTCTGCGTTGCCCTGTTTGGCCGCCAGCTGGAATTGGGCGGCGGCGGCCACATTGTCCTGAGGAACACCGGTTCCGTCCATCAGTGCGATTCCGTAGTAGAGCTGGCCGTCAGAGACGCCTGCCGCGGCGGCTTCTTTGGCATACTGGACAGCCTTTTCCTCAGACAGACCGTAATAATCGCCTTCGAAGAACATCTTCACCAGCAGGGCCTTGGCGTCCGGATTGCCCTTAGCCGCAGCTTGTTCCAGGCAATCATAGCCTTTGCCGGAATCCTGTTTGACGTACCATCCGAACAGGTAGGCCATCCCGAGTGCGTAGAGCCCGGCGGGGTTGCCCTGCTTCGCGAGTCCCTCAATTTCGTGGATGTCAGCTTCGATCTCGCCGTCATCAGTCTCAAGTACGAAGCCCTTGCCGTCGTCAGGTGTCGGTCCTGCTGTCATGTGTGGCGCATTATGAGGCTTCTCAGTATTTAAGGTGTCGAAAAAATATCCGACATTCGCCGATTTTGGTAAATAATCCGCTTTTAGTAGGTTTTACGAATCTAAATACTGGATATGCATGCATATTATTCATGGCATGCAAAGCCAAGAAGACGAAGGGAGCCGCAAAGGCAACCGACGCCAAGGATGCAAAGAAGCAGTGATTCTCCTCGGAGGATCATTCCTTCGAGGTCCGAACCTGCATTCGGACCCCTAAACTTCTCAATTTTTCTCGATTTTATAGCTTTTCAAATATTTCAGTACCGAGCCAGACTCTTCAGAATGTTCTCGGCGGTCCGCCATTCCGGAAATAGATGTTCCTGCCGGCGGAACTCGGCATCGTGATGGCGGTGCACGAACGGCCGGTAACCTTGGCGCAGATGCAGGCATTCGTGGTAGACGACGTAGTCCAATGCATATTCGGGCACGTTCTCGTTGTCGAAGGCGCTGGAGATTGCCACCACCCGCATCATGGTCGAACAGTAACCGAGCCGGCGGAAGGTGGGCGCGGCCGTCCAGGACAGAAAGGCGTTGTCGAGGTCGTGAGGGCCGATGAGTCCGAGGTCCATGATCCGCTGGGCGGCATCGCAGAGATTCCGTGTCACTCCCTGGTCGGTGCAGGTCAGATTCCGGCTGCGCCGCAGGTAGACCGGGCGTTTTGCCAGAATGTAGGTGTCCGAAGTTACATACGCCAGATAGGCCGGGCCGAAGCGGCTCTGCTTGGAGCATATATAGCCTACTGTGCCGGTCACGAAGTCGCTCAGGGCTGCATCGGGCGCGTCCTGAAGATAGTCGGAAACGAGCAGATCGAGTTGCCGGCCCTGCTGGGTCCAGCGGAAACCGAATTCTTTGGAGAAGACAAAAAAGCCGTCGACCCGCTGCAGTCCGTGTTCGCGGCCGGCCGCAGTCGCCATTGCGGTCAGACGGGAATCGACGGTCGGCACGGTGATGCCCCGTGATGATGTCCTTCTGGGCCTGTTTCCGCGGATTGCTGTGTTCGGTCCAGACATTGTGGCGATCGTAATAGTCCCGCCGGGTCCAGTATTCCAGGGTGGCGACGGTTGACGGGGTCGGGGTGAAAATCTGCACCTGTTCGGGATTGGTCTTCAGTTCGGTGTGGACGAACCGGTCGAGCTCTTGCATGTCCCGATCGCCGCAGCCCGGAGCGGCGGCCATAAAGTAATAGGTCAGAAACTGCTCTTTGTTCATTTTGCGGTTGGTCTCGTCGAACTGATCCTTGAAGTCCAACAGCACGTTGGAGTCGGGTTTGCCCATGAGTTCCAGCACCTCGGCGGACACGTGCTCGGGCGCGATCTTCAGCTGGCCGGAGATGTGGTGGGCAGCCAGGCATTCGGTGTAGCGGCGGCCCGCTTTCTTATCGAAGACTACCATGTCGTAGCGTATGCCCGAAGTAACGAACACCCGTTTCACGCCGGGTACCGCCCGCAGCCGCTCGAGCAGGGCGATCTGCCGGCTGTGGTCCAGCGGCAACGAGGGACAGGGCCGCGGCCAAAGGCATTTCCGGTCTTTGCAGGCGCCCTGTTTCAGCTTTTTCGGACATTCGATACCGTACATGTTCGCCGTCGGGCCGCCGACGTCGTAGATGATGCCGTTGAAACCCGGCCGAGCAGCGATGCGCTCGGTCTCGCGGACCAGGGAGTCCTCGCTACGGGAGACGACCGTCCGGCCCTGATGGACGGCGATGGCACAGAAGGAGCATTCACCGTAGCAGCCGCGGTGGCTGGTGAGAGAGTTCTTAACGGTGTCCAGGGCCTTAACGATGCCGTCCTTGGCATAGTAAGGATGGACGGTGTTCTCGTAATCCAGTTCGTAAACGCGGTCCAGTTCCGTCTGGGTCAACAGCCGGGCCGGCGGGTTCTGAACCAGCAGGCGGTCGCCATGAGCCTGGTAAAGGCCTTTGGCTGTCAGGGGATCGCAGTTCTCGTAGAAGAGACGGAAGGCGCGGCCGAACTTGCGGGTATCGTTGGCACAGTTTTCGAAGGACGGCATCTCAAGATAGCCTGCCGGGGCCTTATGATCGGCATAGCAGAGTCCGCAGATACTGTGCCAGTCCCGCCCGTCCCGCAGACAGGAGGCCAGCTCCAGATTGGCCAGTTCCGCCATGCCGTAGGTGATAGCGTCTGCCTTGGCATCGAACAGCACGCTCCGGCGGACCTTGTCAGACCAGTAGTCGTAATGCGCTACCCGCCGGAGACTCGCCTCGATGCCGCCGAGAACAATCAGTTTTCCTTTGCTGTAGCGGCGAATAAGGTTCGCGTAGGCGATGCAGGCCCGGTCCGGCCGCCGATCGTTGAAACCGCCGGGAGTAAAGTCGTCGTCTTTCCGGAACTTACCGGTGGCGGTATAATTGGCCACCATCGAGTCTACGCAGCCGGCACTGACCGACCAGAACAGTTCCGGTTGACCCAGCCGGGTGATGTCGGCGTTGCTCTGCAGGTCCGGCTGACAGATGATGCCGACGCGGAAACCGTTGGCGATCAGCCAATGTCCGATGACCGCACTGCCGTTATAGGAATTGTCGAGGTAGGTGTCCCCAGAAACAAGAATGATGTCCAAGCTCTTCCAGCCTCTTTCTTTCACCTCCGCGGCGGTCGTCGGTATGAACATGATGCCCCCGTAACCTTATCTGACTTAAAATCATCCGTTACTGCGATTAACATAATCCATGGTTAATCGGGATTCGACAGGATTTTATGATGCATGTAGACGCAGATGCCACATTGAAACTATGGCTTGCGAATACAAGGCCAAAAGACGAAGGATGCCGACAATGCGTCCTGTGCTAAGGATACGAAGAAAAACATCAAAAAGAAGAAAAACGAACTTCGGTTTGCTCCGTCCGGGCCTCTGAACGTTTTTTTTCATGTTTTCAAATAGTCCGGACCATGACATAGTCGTCGGCATCGTATTCACCGACTTTAGTGACGACATGTTCCTGGACTTGGAAACCGTTGTGCCTGTAGACCTTGATTGCCCTGGCATTATGCACGTTTACGTGTAGGTAGGCCCTGCGCAGATCCTGTTTCTTGCCCCAGTCCAGTACCTGACCGATCATAGCGGTACCGAGACCCCTGCCGCGGTAGGCCGGCAGGAGGTACAGTTTGCTGACGAACAGCGAGACGCCTTCCGGCCGGGCAGCGCAGTAGCCGGCGTGCTGGCCGTCAATCTGGAAGTAGAAATAGGACAGCCCCTCGTTCATCTGCTGGCGGATGGCCGCCGGGCAGCATTGGCCCGAACACTTCCATCCAGATCGGATGAGCGAAGGCCGACAGCTCCTCGGCCTGGGCGCTCACGATGGGTTCCAACTGCATCATGGACCGCTTCACTCTGGTTTCAGGCCAATGTCCTGGACCAGTTTGGGGATGCCGGCTTCGAAGTTGACACCGAACCGCACGTCGGTCCGGGCCTCCCAGGTCCGCATTATGCTGCGGCAGGTAAAGTCTACGGCGATTTCCGTTGCCCGGGTCAGCGGCACATCGTTCATGAGACAGCCCACGATGACCGAGCCGAAGATGTCGCCGGTGCCGTGGTAATAGCCGGGGATAATCCGGTGGAAGGCGTAGTTGATCTCGCCGGTGTCGCGGTCGTAGGAGGCGGCGCCCAGGTCCTCTTCGTTCAGGTAGACACCGGTCAGCACGACCTGTTTGGGGCCGAGCGCGGAGAGCCGCTTGAGCACACCTTCGATATAGTCCTTGGTGTACGGCCCCTTCTTGTACGGTTCGCCGAGCAGTAGCGTTGCTTCGGTCAGGTTCGGCATGATCAAGTCGGCCTTGGCGCAGAGCTTCTTCATGCCTTGCGGGAAAGTATCCGGGAAGACCTTGTACAGTTCGCCGTTGTCGGCCATGACCGGATCGACAAAAATACGTGCATGTTTGCCGATGCGGTCGAAGATACCGGAAACGATATCGATCTGCTCGAATGAGCCGAGGAAACCGGTGTAGATGCCGTTGAAACGGATTTTCAGAGTCTCCCAGTGTTTCACAATCGGGTCGAGGTCGGCTGTCAGGTCCCGGTAGGTATAGCCGACGAAGCCGCCGGTGTGTGTTGAAAGTACGGCCGTGGGCATGACCGAACACTCAATGCCGGTGGCCGAGATGATCGGCAGAGCGACTGTCAAGGAGCACTTGCCGACGCAGGAAATGTCATGGATCGCAAGTACGCGCTTCTGTTCCATGGAAGTGCATATGTCCATGGCAATAAAATCTTTCGAAAGCATGGAAATAATCGGTAATCGTCGATTTTCGAATTGTTTCGTAGATAATAGTAAATATGGTACAATGAACTAGGGCTATGCTTTCAGAACGAAAGAAAAAGAAAACAGCAAAGTGGGTGTAGTCCGGAACTAAAGTGCGCGGATAAATCTCCGGACCACAACCAATACTGGCATATCCTGTACGATATTTAAATTGTATTGCCAATAAAATACTGGTTCAAAGTTTATTCGTTTGTATCTGGCCATACAGGATTATACAGATCTTGGTAAAAATCAGTCAACGGCCGTCAATAATACCGAGAAAACGGCAAGATATTAAAACGACCGAGTGACATGGACCAATTATGGTCATGGTCGACGAGCATCTCGAGCAGGCGCTGCAGGAATACAATGACAAGGTCAACGCGCTTGAGCCGCAGGGAACTTCGCAGGAACTGCTGGACGCCTACCTCAATCGGGGCAGCGTGCTGTCTTTGCTTGAATCCTACGTTTCGGCTATTACAGACTTCGACGACGCCGTGGCGCTGATCAAAGTACTGGAGAACTCGGGCCATCCGGTAGATGCCGGCTGTTTTGTAAAGGCCTACGTGTCCCGCGGCGAGCTCCGGAACGACGACGATACCGGGCTGATGAAGGAGGACTACATCGCGGCGGCGGCCCGGGTTCCAGAACTGCGGGAGAATTCCCGGTACTATGACCGGAAGAAGACCGTCGAGATGTGCCTGAACGTGGCCGGCGACCTGCTGGATGCCGATTATCCGGTCGAGACCGCGCCCTTTCTGGACAAGGCCCTGTCCTATCTGGTGGGTAATGATGACAACTGGTCGCGGAACTGTTACACCAAAGCTTGTAACCTGACAGGGCAGGCGGCCATGGACGAACATAACAACACCCGGGCTCGGGAAGAGTTCACTGAGACGATCCGGGTGGCCACCGATCTGAAGAAGGCCGGCAAGCTGGAAGACGAACTCGAGCTGGTCTATGCGTACGTGTCCCGTGGCGATGTCGAGGACGACATGCAGGACACCGAGCCGTATCTAGCCGACCGGCTGGCGGCCATCGACCTGATGGAGGACATGCTGAAGCGGAACGCCCTTGACGACACCGAACTGCTGGCCAACCTCCATGGCGAGGTGGCGCAGTTATATATGCGGAAGAACGAAATGAAGAAGGCGGAACGGCATCTGATGCGGCAGGTCGCCATCAATCTTGACGGAGCCCGCGAATACATGCGGGACCAGCAGATCGATGACGGCACCGAGGAATATGACTTTGGCGACCGGGACGTTGACGGTCCCGATGAATGAAGTCTCAGTTTCTGTACTTTCGGCAGTCCCCTCGCAGGTCTTATAACCCTGACAGGCTTAGTGGCGCGCATGCGCACCTCCTTCTGCCAGCACTGCGGCAATCTCATCCTGCCGGGACAGACCAGGTGCAGCGAGTGCGGCTGGTCCCTGGATGGTACTTCCGGTCCGGTCAGGCCGGTCGGTCCCGGCCCGAAGGTCGTGGCCCACGTCAACACCGATGCGCCGTTCATGCCATATGAACCTCGGCCGGAACAATTGCAGATCATTTCGGATATCCGTTCGGCGCTAGATCAGGGCCGGCACATCGTTATCGAGTCCGGCACCGGTACCGGTAAGACCATCGTTTCACTGGCCGGTGCTCTGGAACACGCCCGGCCCCGGAACAAGAAGATCATCTACCTGACCCGGACCATCTCACAGTCCGATCAGGTCATGAAGGAACTGCGGGCAATCTCCCAGCTCCAGCCGGTCTCGGGGATTACACTGACCGGTCGGAGCAAGTCATGTCCGTTGCTTATGGCCCGGCCGGACTTCGACCGGCTGTCGCCGAACGCACTTTCCACCATCTGCAGTGACCGCAAGGCCCGGAGTGTCCGCCACGAGAGCGGCGGTTGCCCGTACTACGAGCAGGCTCAGGCCCAACTGGGAGATATCGAACAGTTCTGTCGGACCCGTTTTCCGCGGTCCGACGAGTTCGATGCCTACTGCAAAGGACGCAGCGTATGTCCGTATGAGGCCCGCAAGACCATCATGAAGGACTTTGACGTAGTCGTCGCGCCATATATTCACATTATCTCCAATGACATCCGCGAGACCTTCCTGACTAATCTGGGGCTCGAACCCAGCGGTCTGGTGCTGATTGTGGATGAAGCCCACAACCTGATGGATGCAGTACGGGAGCAGGAAAGCTTCACCATCACGACCCGGCTCGTAATGTCCGCCCTGGACGAATGCCAAGCCTTCCGCCAGCCCGAGGTGACCGCCGGCGTGACCCTTGACAACTTGATCCGTGCAGTGCGGGCCGCCATGCGGGAACTGGCGACCAAATATGTCGGTTTCGGCAAGAAAGAGGCCGAACTGCCGGCCCGGGCCTTAGAGGAGGTCATCACTCAGCGGCTGGGTATCAACACCATCGGGCTCGACGGGGCGGTCGAGCGGATGATCGAACTGGGCGAAAAGAGGGCGGAAGCCATAGCCGACTCGGATTCACCGTCCTCGCCGGTGCTGGAGCTCGCCCAGCTGCTGAAACTGTGGACCTACTCCTCTCAGGACCGCTACGTCCGGGCAGTCCGGACCGGGGACGACGGAGAGTTCCTTACCGCTTCATGCATTGACCCAGCAGACATTGTAAAGTTCATGCAGGCCCTGCCGGGCGCGGTGCATATGTCCGGCACCCTGCAGCCGCTGGACCAGTACGCGAAGGTTATGGGCCTGCCCAGGAATGCCATCCCACGGACCTACCCGTCGCCGTTCCCGGCTGCGAACCGCAAGGTGATCTACGCCAAGAACGTCACCACCAACTACCGGGACCTTCATGACAACCCTGACATGCAGCCACGGCTGGAACGGATGGTCGCCGAGCTCTGCAATACAGTTGACAAGAACACTCTGGTATTCTTCCCGTCCTATCGGCTTATGCGTGATTTCCGGCCATATTTGGAGGATGCTGTACACAAGGCACTGTTCTGGGAGGAGGGCGGCGGCCGGCAGCGGCAGACGATGAAGTCCCTGGATACCTTCCGGCGGGGCCGGGAAGGGGTTTTCTGCTGCGTCATGGGTGGTTCGGTGGCCGAAGGTATGGACTTTCCCGGCGACGAACTGTGCTTCGCGGTGATCGTCGGGATTCCCTATCCGCCGCCCACCCTCGAACTGAAGGCGATGAAAAACCTGTACGACGCGAAATACGGACCCGGAATGGGCTGGCGCTATACCAGCGAAGTCCCGGCCGTCCGTAAGATGCGGCAGGCCATCGGCAGGCTGATCAGGACCGAGACCGACCGGGGCATGGCGGTTATCCTGGACAACCGGGCTGCCCGGGACGCCCGGCAACTGGAGGCCCAGCCTTCCGACGACCCTATTGCCGAGGCGGTTGCTTTCTTTCACGGCAGTTGAGTATTTCACCGTATGCTGGATAACTGTAAATACTGCCGAATATGAACCCCGGGCGTTATGCCGCTGAAGAATGTCCTGATGGACCTCCGGATCTGGGTGCTTGCCGCCGTGGTCGTCGCGTTCGCGGTCGGCTCCCTCGGTTCCGTCGTCTCCACCCTGGTAATCGTCGTGCTCATGCTGCAGATGATTGCCGCGATGGAGGGGCTGTCCTTTCACAGGGCGGACTTTGCCAAGGACAAGAAACCGATTTTCTGGTCGTTCTTCGCCTGTTTCGGCATCTGTACCGGTCTGACGCTGGCCGTCGGGCTGCTCTTCATGGGCCCTTATCCGGACGTCTGGAAAGGCTGGGTGATGCTGGCCGCGGTGCCCAGCGCCGTCTCGGTGCTGACGGTGGCGCTGTTCATGCGGGGCGACATGGTTATGGCCGTACTGTCCATGACCGTCATATACCTGATCTCTCTGGGTTTAACCCCGCTGCTCACCACCATGCTGATCGGCGACGCCATCAGTCCGCTGGAGATCTTCAAGTATGTGCTGCTGTTTATCGCGGTTCCCCTGCTGGCTAATATCCCGCTGAAGCGGTTCAAAATCAATCGGGACGCCAAAGTCGTGTTCATCAATTTCATGATGTTCATGTTAATCGTGCTCTCGGTCGGCAAAAACCGGGACTATATGCTGGGAGACCCGCTGCTGGTGGGACTGATTGTCGTCGCCTGCCTGTTCCGGACGTTTGCCGTAAGCCTGATCATGTTGCGCGTAATGAAGCGGCACGGGGCCAAACGCGACAACGCCGTAGTTTATATGGGCTTTGCAGTGTGGAAGAACTCCGGGCTGGCGACCACCATGTGCTTGGTTCTGCTGGCGGACAGCCCCGGCGCGGTGCTACCCTGTGTGATCTCGTTGCTGATCGAATCGGTTTGGTTTGCGATTATGTCAGGCCATCTGCAGAAGGTCTGGCCACCAACAGAGACCTTGCAGCAGGAGATTGATGCCCTGCCGGAGGTTCCTGCCGATACGTTAAATAAGGACTGAGAGATAATCAGCAGAAGCGGGAGTAGCTCAGCCTGGCCGAAGGCGCCGGTCCTGAAAACCGGTGGTGTTTCACCCCGGGAGTTCAAATCTCCCCTCCCGCGCCTATAATTTTTATAGTCTGAAAGTGGATTTATACGGCCGTATCCATGAGGGCTTATGTCCGAGAAAGAGAATCCGCCCGTTGCGGCTCGGGAAGTGCCGCCGCCCAAATACCCTGGCGACCTTTATGTACTGGGCCGGATGTATTATCAAGGGATGTCCGTCCCGGTGGACAAGGCCAAAGCGGCTGCGCTGTTCGGCCTGGCGGCGGACCAAGGCAATCCTGAGGCTCAACTGCACCTCGGTCTGATGTTTATGCTCGGCGACGGTGTCCCTGAAGACCCGGAGAAAGCCGCAACACTGTTCGGGGACTCCTTTCAACAGGGCAACAGCGACGCTGCCTATTTCCTGGCGCTGCTCTACGCCGGCGACCGGGGCCTGCCGGCCAACGATGCAGAGGCCGTCCGGCTATGCACGCTGGCGGCCAACGCCGGCTGCCGCGGCGCCCAGGTGGAGCTGGCCAAATGGTATCGGGCCGGCCAGCACCTGTTGCCGCAGAATATGAACCAAGCTCTGATCTGGCTGAAGAAGGCTGCCGCGGCAGGGTATGCCGATGCACTGTACGAGCTGGGTTGCATGCTGTTCTTCGGCGAGGGGATGCTCCGGGACCAGAAGAACGGACGGATGTTCCTGGAGGCGGCTGCAGCCCACGGGGACACCGATGCTTCGCATACCCTGAATGCCATCGGCCACGGGGCGAAAGCCCGGCCGGAGGCCTGAATGGGCTTTATGGACCGGCTCAACGCCGAACAGGCCCAGGCGGTCCGTACCACCGAAGGGTATGTGCGGGTCATTGCCGGCCCCGGTACGGGAAAGACCCGGGCGCTGACCTCCCGTTACTGTTATTTGGTAGACGAACTGGGCATTGCTCCCCGCAATATCCTCTGCGCTACTTTTACCAACCGGGCCGCCAACGAGATGAAGAAGCGGATCCGGCAGGAACTGGGCGACTTGGACCTGGGAATGATCTGCACCTTCCACGCGTTCTGCGTCCAGTTACTGCGGGAAGACATCAATGTTCTCAACTATCCCAAGGAGTATGTCATCCTGGATAACGAGGACGTCAAGGCGCTGCTGCTGAAAGTCTTCGACGACATGCACCTGACCTCCCGGGATCTCACGGTCCAGCAGGCGGTCGACGGCATTCTTGAGACCCGGAAACTGAACGCCGTGAACTACATCGACGACATCTACCTGCTTAACAACGAAGAACTGAAGGCCAAGTATGAGCAGACCGAGAACCGTGACACGGCGATTTTCCTTCGCTACCTGTACGAGCAGAAGAAGTGTTTCGGTCTGGACTTCAACGATCTGATCAACTTTGCCGTCTATATTCTGGACCGTTTCCCGGCCGTCAGGGAGAAATGGGCGGCACGGATGGAATATGTCATGGTGGACGAGTTTCAGGACGTCAGCGCCAGGCAGTACCGTCTGGCACAGTTGCTGGCCGGTAGGCACCGCAATCTGTTCATCGTCGGTGATCCCGACCAGACTATCTATTCCTGGCGGGGTTCCCACATAAAGATGTTCGTGGATTTCGACAAGGATTATCCGACCGCCTGGACCGTGGTGCTGAACCAGAACTATCGTTCGGTCCCGGAGATCCTGGCGGCGGCCGACGCACTCATTGCCCGCAACCGGATGCGCTATCCGAAAACGCTGCGGGCAGTCCGGGAGACCGGTGTACGGCTGCTGTATTTTCACGCCGAAGGCAAGCAGGCCGAAGCCGAATGGATCCAGGCGCAGATCGCCCAGTTGACCGCGGAGGGGGCCCGGTACAGCGACTGCGCGGTGCTTTACCGTGCCAACCACGAGTCCCGTTCGTTCGAGGAGTGCTTTGTGAGGAAAGGAACTCCGTACACTATCTACAGCGGCATGGCCTTCTACGGCCGGACAGAGATCAAGGACCTGGTCTGTTACCTGCGGATGGTGGCGACCGGTGACGACCTGGCCTTCCGGCGGACTATCGGGGTCCCGCCCCGGCGTATCGGCCGGAAGAAACTGGCATTCCTAGACGGGCGGGCAGCTGCCAACGGTTTGACGCTCTATGAAGCACTGAAAGCGAATCTTGGAACGGAACTGTTTCGGGGCACCGGCGCCAGTGAATACGTCCGCTGCATAGAGAAAGCCCGTCAGGATTTGCAGCAGATCAATCTCGGCGATCTGCTGCAACAGATCATGGACACCAGTGGCTACGAACGCCATCTGCGGCTACAGGGCGACCAGGAACGGTTGGATAATGTGGCCGAGCTCAAACGCGCGGTCATGGAGTACGGGGAAGATCCGGACGCGACCCTGAACGACTTTCTTGCTCAGGTAGCTCTGTTCACCGACGCTGACCGGGACCAGAAGGCGGACCGGGTAAAATTGATGACCGTTCATACCTCCAAGGGCATGGAATTCCGTTACGTTTTTATCTGCGGTCTGGACGAAGGTATCTTCCCCAGCCGCAAGACTGACAGCGTGGATGCCATGGAGGAGGAGCGGAGACTGATGTATGTCGCCATGACCCGGGCGGCCGACGCACTGTATCTGACGGACGCAGGCGGTCTGTCGAACGGCGGGGCCTTCCGGATGCCGTCACGGTTCCTGTTCGAGATCGGCCAGGAACATCTCGACTGTGCGGTAGAACTGGACAGCGCGTTGGTCGAGGAGGCCAAGATCCGGGCTGTCGCCGAAGAGGCACGGCTGCGGCGGCGGAACAATCTGCTGCAGCCCGGCGATCCGGTGGTCCACCCGGTGTTCGGGTCCGGGGTCATCGTGCGGGTCTCGGAGAAAGAAGGCTGCTACGTGGTGAAATTCGCCGGTCTCGACACTGAACGGAGCATCCGCTTCGATGCCAAACTGACGCGCCCCTGAGACTTCGGGCCCTCTGTTCAGGCGCCGGCGGTCAGTTCCGTCCGTAACTGCTGCAGTTCCGCACCGATCTCGGCGATCGAACGGTCAATTCCCGGCAGTTTCTGGCCGTAGCAGATCTCATGCTGCCTGGCGTAAAGGCACATCAGGTCATAAAGGCAGAAATACAGCTCGTAAGCTGCCTCCCTTTCGCTCATAGGTTCGGTTTCCGTAGGTACATCCATGATGAGAAGAACTCGGCCGCGGCAATAAACGCCCGGCACTACAGTTAATCACGCAGTCTTTTTGGACGGGGCGAGAGATCCCTCGGTCTGCGGGTCGGAAGGGAAACTCAGAGTGATGCTGCCGCTGGCCAGTTCGAAGAAGAGTGGGCCGTTCTGATCCAGGGCCGCCCGGTTCTCGGCGGCACGGGCACAGCCGTTCTGCGAGGCTTGGGCGAAGAGCTTTTCGGCCTTTTCCCGGCCGCCGGCGGCAATGCCGATCGCACAGAGGACGCCCAGATTGTTCTGGGCACAGCCGTCGTTAGCCTCGGCCGCTTTACGGCAGTCATCGACTGCCCGGTCCCGTTCCTCAGTGATGCCCAGGCCCCGCAGCCGCATAATTGCAACCGCAGCGGTGGCACTGGTGTCACCGCAAACCGAGGCGGTATGCAACAGGCTGTAGGCGGTGGCAAAGTCCGGGTTTTTGCCAGCTAGACCGAAACAGTACATTAGTCCGAGCGAGGTCATAGCCGGCAGACAGCCGCCCAGGACCGCGGCCTCCATCAGCCGCCAGGTCTCCGGTTCGTCCTTGGTCACGTAATCGCTGCCGTAGAGCGTCAGGTGGCCGAGGACGAACATAGCGGCCGGGACTTTGGCCGCGGCGGCCTTTTTCAGCCATTTCTGTGCCTGAAAACTGTTAGGCGTTGGCAGACCGACACCGGTGCTGTACAGAGCATAAAGCACGTAGCCGGCTTTCGGCATGCCCTGGGTGAACGCCAGTTCCAGATAGCGGTAGCCTTTCTCGTATTCGCAGACCTGGCCGTCGCTGGCGAAAAGACAGCCCAAGCAGAAACTGGCCTTGCCGGATCCGCGGGCCGAGGCCTTCCGGTACCAGTGCAGCGCTTCGTTGATGTTCACCTCGGTGCCTATCCCGTGTTCGTAATTGTAGCCGAGGTTGAACTGGGCTTCGCTGTTGCCGGCATTGCCGGCCAGAGCATACCATTCATTGGCGGCCATCGGAGCGTTGTGCCGGCCGATGTCCGCATCGTTGAGCACACCCATCATGAACTGCGATTGCGCGCAGCCGTTCTGAGCGGACTCCCGGAACAGTTTCTCGGCCTTGTCCACATCCTGCCGGACACCGAGGCCCTTGCTGTAACGGAGGGCAAGCTGGTACTGGGCATCGGCGTCGGCAACCTGTTCCTGTATGACACCCTTCTTGAACAGATGCGGCAATCTGATCTCCATCACAACATAATGGCGAACTGAACATAAGGAATATTGCAGAAATGCGGCTGTATTTATCTGCGGAACGCAGTGGCCGGACTGATGATTTATCCTCGGGTTCAGTGGGCAGTCTTCATCCGCCGGCCGAATCGTTTTATTGCCGACTGCAAAGCGGACGGCGAAATGCTGCGCTGTCACGTCAATAACACCGGCCGCTGCCGGGAACTACTGGTTTCAGGTCACCGGGTAGTGCTGGCGGCCGCCGCCAACCCGGGACGGCAAACGGCCTGGGACCTGATTGCGGTCCAAAAAGGGGGCCTGCTCATCAACATAGACTCGCAGGCGCCGAACAAAGTAGTATGGGAGTTCTTCCCGCAGATCGTCGGCCCCTGTACGCTGGTCCGGCCAGAGTACCGGTTGGGAGATTCCCGTTTCGATTTCTACGCCGAAAAGGGACGGAACCGGGTGCTGGCGGAGGTCAAAGGCGTGACCCTTGAGGACCGCGGCACCGTGTACTTCCCGGACGCCCCCACGGTCAGAGGGCTCAAGCATGTAACCGAACTGACGGAGCTGGCCGGTCACGGATACGAATGCTGGGTAATCCTGCTGGTGCAAATGGAAAAAGCAACGCATTTCGAACCGAACGACCGGACGATGCCGGCCTTCGGGATGGCGCTGAACGCGGCTGTCCGGGCCGGAGTGCACGTGGTTGCGTACACCTGTCGGACCGCCCCCGACCGGCTGGCACTCGGGACGCCTCTGCCGGTGGTCTTTCATTCGTATTCCTGAGTACGGACGGTGCGGTCCGGATCCTCGCCGTTGATCTCCTTCATGGCGACCAGGTAGTCGCGCAGGGACTTTTCCTGTTCATGGATCATCTGTTGGACAAGGTATACGTTCTTCAGTTCGGGGGCTGCGGCGGCCATAGTGCCGTCCTCTGACTCGTCCTTCATCATCCGGATGATCGTGGTGCGGCCGGTCCGGATACCGCCGGTGCCATAACCGACCACTGCATCCAGGGCCGAAGCTCCGTAGGTCGCGGCGTTGATGAACCGCATCACGGCGTCACAGAGCTCGGGGTGATGGATGAAATCGATGTCTTCGGCCATCTTCATCATGGCGTCGTTCAACCGGACCTCATAGGTCCGAAAGGCGTCGATCCGAGGGACCGCAGCATCGGCAATGAGATCGGATGCGCTGTACATGTCACGCATATCCCGTACGTCCGTGACGGTCAGTACCTGGAACTTACGGACTTTCTTGCTGGCCGGGGTAACTACCATGTTCTTCCGCGCAAGGTAGAGGTCGATGGTAGGCTGGACGATCCTGTTGTACCGGATGATCGCCCGGGTCTCGTTCCGCTTGTTGCGTTCGTTATTGTTCCAATATAATAGAGCGTCCATGGCTGCCAGGCCGATGACGAAGGCTAAGGTGTTGTCCGCCAGGTTGATAAGATGGAGCTGCCCGTCGCCCCATGTCCGGTACAGCATGAACTGGATAATCTCGATGAGAAGGAAGGCTGCGACGATCATGCACATCGAGACCAGGAACATCCGGTGGCCTTGCCGGGACTCGACGGCGGCTGCGGAGCGATAATTGTCCTGTTTCCGAGACCCCGCGGCGGTCCCGGCCTTTTTCTTAGGTCCGATCGTGGTTATCGCCTTCGAGGATGCGGCGGATGGCCGCCTGTGTCTGCTGCGGAGTGCCGGTGGTATTCACCAAATACGTCCGGCAGAATCCAAACAGTTTTTTGAAGAAAGCAGTGCGCAGGGAGATCCGGAACGGGTCGCGGATAAGCTGGTGCGGATTGCAGAAATCGTGCGCCAGCATGTATTCGGTGGCCTCATGGGCCGAGAGCTCGCGCGCGGTGTCCGGATCGGCCGGTTCCCGCTGGAGCAGAATGACATAGTACAACGAACCTGTAGCGACCACCGACGAGACACCGGTCACCCAGCGAATGTTGGCGATACCCCGGCCGTTCTGGTCGAACTTGACGTTCTTGATCAACGGTTTGTACTCTTCCCAGACATCGCCGATGTCGGCGTCTATGTAGCAGTTCTTCTCAGAACCGCGAATGTGCGGCCGACGGCTGCCGAAAGTAACGAAGAACCAGTCATCGGAAATCAGGCAGGCGTCCGGCGAGCACAGGAGCCCCCATGACTGGGTAGTCTTGCCGGTCTTGGGCGGAGCGATAAAGGTGATGCCCCGGTCTTTATAGGTCAGGGCCGCGCCGTGGACCGAGTATACCCCGTGCTCGGTCTCCAGCAGGCAACCGGCCACGCCAAGGGCAATGCTCTTGACCCAGCCGTAATATGTAAAATTGTACAGGAAGGCGGTGGACGAGACGGGATCATAGTCAACATGCAGTGGTTGGGCCGGATCAGCGACGCAGAACAGGCGGGCGTGGGAACGGGTCCAGTCCGAAGCGGCGTAGAAGTTGTCCCGCCACATGTCCAGATGTTCGTGGTCGGAGGTATACAGCTGAATGCAGAGACCGTTCAGGTCCGCTTTGGCCGTATACAAGCAGGTCGGGGCATATTTGGCGCGGAGGTCGGCACATTCACGTTCAGTGATGATAGCGGTCTCATACGACATATGAGTGAGATAAAAGCAGGGGAATACACATACTTTGCCAGTCGAATGGAACTATACTTATGGTAGTTCGTATTAGGGAGTCGCAGTGATCTATCATGGCAAAATACGATGTCATTGTGCTGTGCGCTAGCCCACTGATCAGCGGGAACAGCGCGAAGATCGCGGCGGAGATCGTCAAGAACTGCGAGACCGCCGGCAAAAAGGTTCACACAATCTTTCTGAACAAGACCGAGAACCTGCGGGGCTGCCAGTCCTGCTACGGTTGCAAGAAGGCCGGCCACTGTGTGGTCAAAGACGGCACCGCCCCGATCCTGGACGAGATCCGCGAGGCCGAGGCCATCGTGCTGGCGACTCCGACCTACTTCGGCGAGGCGGCGGCGCAGCTCAGGCTGGTTACCGACCGGTTCTTCAGCTTCCTCAGCGGTGACTTCAAGTGTAATCTGGCACCCGGCAAGAAAGCTGCGGTGGTCGTGTCATGCGGCAGCGGTTACGACGGCGCCGTGGCTCTGGGTGACAAACTGCTCAAGCAGTGCGGCATGTGCGGCTTCACGCCGGTCGGCAAGATCGTCGTTGCGGACAAGGAAATGAAGCAGCAGACCGATACGCCCGAGGTTCAGGCCGAGGCCAAAAAGCTGGCGGCACAGCTCTGAAACTTCCCGGCCGGGCTCCGGCCCGGCCTAACCTTTTTACGTTCCTTTTCATATATCAATCCGAAGGGATTGGGAATTGACAGACACCGTCATTATTTATGCAACGTCGATGGGCGGACACGTGCGGGAAACCGCCAACTACATCGCCAAAGCACTGAACGCCGACACTTTCGACCTGAAGAAACAGACAGTCATCAACATATCCGAGTACAAGCGGGTCATCCTCGGCACCGCGGTCCACTTCGGCAAGCCCCTGGGCGCGCTCGTGAACTTTATGGAAGCCAACAGAGACCAGCTTGCCAAGAAAAAGTCCATCATCTTATTTATCTGCTGTATGAACAAAGCGGAAAAAGGAGAGGCCCAGTGCACGGCCATCTCCAAGGACCTCGGTATCGCCGACGCCACATTCTTCCCGGACAGCGGGGAGAAGAACGAAGATGGCATCAGCAAGGATGTCGACGCGTTCATCGCGAGGCTCCAGGCATGACGGGGGCAGGCCTGGTCCTGCTTGCTGTCTATGTGCTGCTGAACCTGATCGCTTTCGGTGCGTTCGGATGGGACAAGCACAAGGCCATCAACAACGGATGGCGCACGCCGGAAAAAACACTCCTCACTCTGGCCTTTTTTGGACCCTGGGGTGCCGTACTCGGCATGAAAGCATTCCATCACAAGACCCGGAAGCTCAAGTTCAAAGTGGTCTATGCCTTCCTGTTACTGCACGTCATCATAATCGTGTTGCTGGCCGGCGGCGTAATCGATATTTCGTTCGACTTTTAAACGGTCCGGACCGCCGTCAGCCACTCCGTCCGGGGCGACGGCGGCAGTCCGTTAGCCCAGGCCCGGCGGACATCGGTTTCTATGCCCCGGTGGCCCAGTAGCAGGACGCGACTGTCCTTTTTTTCTTTAATGATTTCCATGCCAAGCTCAGCACCGAGCTTTTCTGAGAACGCTCTGATCGTGTCGAAGGAAGGCATCTCGTCCACGGTGAGCCGTTGACGGGAACCGCCCACGAACACATAGCCTTTGGGCTCGACAAGGTCTGGGTCGGCGATCCGGTCCAGTTTCGCATAGTCCTCCGGCCGGAACAGATTAATGTTCTGCACCAGGGTGTGGCGGATAACCGTCCGAGTGTCCAGAGACGGCAGGAGTTCCAGGGTTTTCCGGATCTGTTGCCAGCCGTCGGGGATCTTTGGATGGCAGGCGTGACGGTAGGTCTCTTCGTCCGGGGCGGCGACGGTGACGTAAAGTTGCCGCGGCAGGGTATCCAGGGCTGCAAGGCGCTCGGGCAGAGTCCCGTTGGTGACCAGGAAGGTCGTCATGTCCCGGCGGTGGCATTCCTTGATGAAATCTGACAGATACGGGTAAATAGTGGGTTCGCCGGCCAGGGAGATAGCCACCTGGTTGGGGTTCATGGCCTCCTCATACATCTGCGGGTCGCAGCGCCGGTCACCTTTGAATCCCGAGATAAGCAACCGTTGGTAGGCAATGAGATGGTCGAGCATGTCCTTGGGCTCGGCCCATTCACGGACCTGAAAATCCTGTCCCTCGATCCGCCAGCAGAACGGGCATTGGTGGGTGCACTCGTTAAGTGCCGGGGTCATTTGAAGACAGCGGTGAGTCTGGATGCCGTAAAAGTCTTGTTTGTAGCAGTGACGGCCCCGCAGCATGCTCTGTTTCAGCCAGCCGCAGAGCTTGACTGCGGCGTGGTCTTTGTAGATGCGGTATTGCTGATGGATCAGGGTCTGACGGTATTGCTCGTCCGTTTTGCTCACCTCAGTAATCGAAAAGGTTTTTCTGGACCTTTTTTGCCGGAGCCGAGGGCTTTTTTTCTGCAGCCTGCAGCGGTTCCGGTGCAGATGGAACCGGCAGAGCGGCCGGCATAACTGTTGCGACTGTATCCGATTCCAGAGGAGCGGTCTTGGCGATCCGCCGCTTTTTCTTGGGGGCCGGCTGCCTGACGGCCGCTTCGGTCTCGGCTTCTGCGGTCTTGTAAGCGTTCTTGACGGTGCGGGAATCCATTTTCTGGTCAATGAGGAATCCCAGTTCCTCCGGTTCCAGCCTGGCCTCACGGATCAGCGTGATTTGAATTTCCGGGTCGCGGACGGCCAACAGACGCAGATACGGCAGGACGTCGTTCTGCACCCGTTTGGTCGAGGTGTGCATCCAAACGGCCAGTTTCAGGCAGAGCGCGCCCCGTAGGCTCCGGACGGCCCGGGAACGGGCCATCTTGGACATATACATGGGGAAGCGAAAACGCTCGAACGACTTGCTGTCGCTGTGGCGGGCGTCGATCATCCCATAGGTCATGAGGTCGTTGGCATATCCCCAGAACCCGAAGTACTGCCGCCGGGAGACCCGGCCGAGATAGATGTCGGCCCGGGAAAGGCGTTCGGCCCCACGGACCAGATCACCTGTGTTCCGCAGTTCATACGGAAAGTTCTCGTCCAGCCAGAGTTCGGCGGTCCCGGGATCGGTGTCCGAGTTCTGCAGGATCCGTCTGGCAGCGGCCGGGTCGCTGTGGCGAAAGACCGCGCCCATCAGATCGTACATGTCGTTCCGTTCGACCCGCGCAGAAAGCTGGTCCGCGGCATTGACGGTCACGTCGGTCTTTCCGAGGGCCAGAGATTCCAGGTCGTGCACGGCCGCCCGCAGATCCCCACCGGCGTTGGCGGCGATCTTGATCAGAGCCTCCGGCGAGACGGTGACATGCTCGGCGGCGGCGATCTTCTTGAGGACACCGGCGACTGTGGCAGAAGTGGGCCGACGGAAGGCAATCCGCAGGGTGCCTCCCTTGACCGCGGCACTTTTGCGGGTCAGGGCATATTCGTCGTTAACGATAAGGACCAACGGCTGCTTGGTGGTGCGGATTAGTTCGTTGATGGCAGGCATCGCGCCCCGATCGGCGTTGCCGAAAAGGTTGTCTGCCTCGTCCAGAACGATCAGTTTCCGACCGCCGGCACTGGCCTGCAGATACTGGCCGTCGTCCCCGAAGGTATTGGCCAGCGAGGCCCGGCCGGCAACGGCGTGGATGGCGTTGCCAGTCCGCTGGTCGGAGGCATTCATCTCAACGATGCCCCAGCCCATGTCCCGGGCGAGGGCCTCGGCCGAAGTAGTCTTGCCGATGCCGGGAGAACCGACCAGGAGCAGGGCCCGCTTATCCGGGGTCCCGCTGTTCCAGCTTTCGGCCCAGGCCTTCATGGTTGCGGCGGCACCAGGATTGCCAACGATACCGTTCAGCGACCGCGGGCGGTACTTCTCGGTCCAGTCGTCGGTCATTCACTGATCCCGTCCCTTGTCTTTCTCCTGGACGTCCGGCCGCATGACCAGCCCGAGCAGCTCCAGCGACTGGACGAGGTAGATGGCAAAACCGAGCAGTTCGACGATGAGGATGGCCTTCTCCGAGATACCGGGCGTGAACCAGCGGACATACAGAATGACAGCCGATATGGTAAGGTACATCAGCCCCCTGGACCATTTCTTCATCACCAGGTGGCCGAGCCCGAAGACGTTGACGGGGCCGGGAATGAGACCGAAGGCAAGTGCG
>Ga0265294_10002586_pt1 | contig 23697 bp, 20 predicted proteins | sample MunlanPumphouse3_FD_192504 | JGI IMG/M metagenome (GOLD analysis project Ga0265294, IMG submission 192504) | Groundwater microbial communities from a municipal landfill in Southern Ontario, Canada - Pumphouse #3 | ecosystem: Environmental > Aquatic > Deep subsurface > Groundwater | place... | reverse complement strand
AGTTGTGGTCTTACCAGCCTGAGTGATTTCATCCGTAAGGGTGCTGCCGCTTGTGAGATAACCTGCTGAGGTTATCAATGGGGTCCTGCCGATGCAATATCGGCGGGCCTTCTTGGTGTATTACCAAAAAATGACAGCTTTCCCTATGATGGCATCATCTCAAGGGAACCCCCTTGTTTCAAGCCGAGTTGCTTAGTGTTTACTTTCTCATTCCAGATAAGGATCTTTCTCAGTAAATAACAATCCATGGCTTCACGATTCTCAAGAATTTGTGATATATTGAGTATAGATGATTGGTTTGAAATTGTAGATTAAGCCGTGACGAATCATTGGAGAGCAGACGAGGATGGAAATAAATGGCACAACTTCCCAAAAAACTTAGTAAATGCCCATTAGTGGAGGCGACCTTTGAAATCCGATTTGTTTCCTCGTTACCGGATGATGCGGTTTTTGGCATAGTCTATCAAGCATTAAAACCCATAGTCAAAGATGCAAGGCCGATTACTCTTCCTGTTTGCAAAATCCCGGTAGAAGTGAGGAATAATGATTCTAATCTTCAATTGCAGCCTCATTATCAGTTCAATATCAATGATTGGATGATAGCTGTTGGCCCGCAGGCCTTTGTTTTTTCAAATAGGTTGCGGTATGTTGGTTGGGAGGAATATAAAGAATTCATTCTCTCTGCGTTAGATCTAATTCTTAAGGCAGACATAATCAAGCAAATAAAAAGAACGGGTCTAAGATACATTAATGTTATCAACAAGCCTCTATTTCAAGGGACAAGGGTAAAAGTCCGGATTGCCGATGATTTTTTGGATTCAGAAGAAACGATCATCCATACAACAATGAAAACCAGTGACGAGTATTATGTTGGCTTGCAATTAAACAACAACGTCCAGATAAAAATAGGTAATCAAGTTCCGCAATGTTCTTCATTGATTGATATTGACGTTTTTCAAATGCAAGTTTTAAACTCTGATGTTTTTCAAAAAAGAATATCGGATATTATGGAAGAGTCACACAGAATTGAGAAGATAAAATTTTTCAATCTATTGGATGCTGGGTTTCTTGATACATTAGAACCGATTTATTGATGAGGTTAAGTATGACAGAAAAAAGAATTTCGGACTACATAAGAGAATTAGGTTATATTGCAACAGCATCGTTATTAATGCTTCCTGTATTTCAGCCAACCCGGATTAGTCATTCTTCATATCCCTATGTAATCATCGAGAGCCCTTCTCCCTCATATGGCACCTCTTTGGTTGCCATCATTCCACAAAGTGACAGAGAGAATACCACTGAGATGCCAATTAAAGGGCTTATCAAAGTAAAGATTCATGCTACACAAAAGAAAATGGAGTGGAATTAATGTGAGCGAGGCCCTTTGGTATGCCAGGATAAAAGACGATGATTCTTCTTTAGAACAAGGGGACATCATTGAAAAGTGTAAAGTCTTGATTCCGGAAGAAAATGGGTATCTCGCTTTGTTGGATGAACAGAATTCTGAAGAAATCCAAGATATGCAATACATTGAAGGGGATTTCATCATTATGTCCCAGTCTTGCGATTTGGCAAATGACAAAATTGATTCCGTGATTGTCTGCCCTGTCATCCCATTAAAAAAAGTTGCAGAAATATCTCCTGAATTACAATTAAAGAGTTCAAAGCAAAGAGAAGTGTTACGACAAGGCAATATCCCGTCCTATCATCTTTTGAACAAAATAAAACTAGAAACGGTTTCCGTTGCTGATTTCTATTGTGTAAGCTTTAAACATATTTATTCTGTTCCCAAAAAATACTTAAAAAAATTACTGGAAGGCAAAAACCGTTGCAGACTGCTTTCTCCCTATAAAGAGCATCTATCCCAAAGTTTTGCTCGATATTTTATGCGAGTAGGTTTGCCGACTGATATCTCGAAAGATGAAATGAAAAACTATGCAATACAGTAGATAAGCCGGGGTATTCCTCATCCGCTTTCATACAAGGAATACCGATTTGATTGTGGTGAGGTGAATGCACTCTTTACTGAAGGTGTTTGGGCTAGCATCATCAGAAGATTCTTGGTACGTAGTGCTATGATTTTAAAATTTTCTCTTTAGGGAGAAAAAAAAGCTTGCAATATAAAAAAACAGTGCTAGAATAAAAAACAAAAGATATATCAGTATGAAAAGTAAAGTTGACTATGCTTACGAAATTTTAAAGAAAAAGATCATTAATTTTGAGTTGCTTCCCTTAACGGATATTTCCGAGGACGAGCTTCAGAAGGAACTCCATATCAGCAGGACACCTGTGAGAGAAGCCATACAGCGACTTGCAAAAGAAGGATTTGTCCGCATATACTCCAGGAAGGCGACGATCGTGTCCGATTTGACCTTGGATTTGATTAATCATGTATACGAGGTCAGATTGCTGAATGAACCTTATATTGCAAAATTGGCCTGTAGATATATTCCAGAACAAGAGATAGATGCTTTTCAGGAGAAATTTTTAAAGCTTAAAAGCAATTATAATTCGAAGGAAAATCGAGAATATTACATTGATTTGGACAAACAACTTCATGAGATGCTTATAGAAAATTGCAAAAATGTGTTCTTGCTTGATTTGTTTAAAGTAATCAATGACCACAGTCAGCGAATCAGGATATTCACTTCAAGGAAGAATACTTCTTATAGCAAATCGATTGAAGAACACCTGCAGATTCTTGCGGCCCTCAAGGAACATGATGAAGCTGCGGTTGAGGAAGCTGTCCGTAATCATATCATCACAGCACGTAGTGAGGCTTTTGAGTTCTATAATTAATTTTTTTTATTTCTATTGATATATCAGTTGGATTCAATACATATATTAGGAGTATGAATAGTGCGTACTTATTTGAAGATACACGAGAAAGATAATGTCGCTGTTGCCCTTTGCAACTTGCAAAAAGGAACTGAGATCCTAGTGGATGGAGATACCCTTGTCTTGCAGGAAGACATCGCAGTTGGCCATAAATTCGCTCTCTCTGATTTCTCAATTGGGGATCAAGTCATAAAATACGGGCAGGTGATTGGAAGCATGACCCAGGGTGCTCAAAAGGGAAGCTGGATCCATAGTCATAACCTGGCAACAAATCTTGCGGGGATTTCCGAATATATCTATTCCCCGCAGAAGGTGAAGTCCGTTGTGGCCTCTTCTTCTGAGTTTTTTTATGGATATGAGAGAGCGGATGGGAATGTCGGGACAAGGAATGAGATCTGGGTGATTCCCACCGTGTCGTGTGTGAATACCACAACACGGGCCATAGCTGAAAAGGCGGCGGCAAAATATGGGAGTCTTTGTGATGGGATTTTTGCATTCCCCCATAATGCGGGATGCTCCCAGATGGGGAATGATTTTGAAATTACGAGAAGATTGCTTGCCAGTATAGTGAGGCATCCCAATGCGGGGGGAGTTCTTCTGGTGAGTCTTGGTTGTGAAAACAACAATCTTGAGACCTTCCTTCCTGAGTTGGGGACATATGATTCCACCAGGATAAGGACCTTGGTTACCCAGGAGGCTGATGGGGATGAAGTGGAGGAGGGGGTTCGGATCATCAAGGAGATAGTCTCTTCTGTTTCCCATGACAAGCGGACAAAGGTGCCTGTGAGCAAACTCGTCATCGGCTTCAAATGCGGAGGGTCCGATGCGTTCTCTGGGATAACGGCGAATCCTCTTTGCGGCAGGATTGCAAACCATGTGGTATCTTGTGAAGGGATAGGCATATTGACGGAAGTGCCCGAGATGTTTGGAGCGGAGAACATTCTGATGCAGCGTTCGGATTCAGAGCAGACTTTTTCAAGAGTTGTCGAGCTGATCAATTCGTTCAAGAATTATTATCTTAGCCATGATCTGCCTATTTATGATAATCCTTCTCCTGGCAACAAGGAGGGGGGTATCACCACCCTTGAGGAAAAATCCCTTGGCTGCATCCAGAAAGGCGGAGATGCAATAGTGACGGATTCCTTGGATTTTGGGCAGGCAGCGAGAAAACCAGGGCTGAACCTGCTGGTCGGCCCCGGCAATGACAGTGTTTCCATCACCAACCTGCTGGCCTCCGGTGCCCAGGTATTGCTATTCACCACAGGAAGAGGGAATCCCCTTGCGACTGCGGTCCCGACTATCAAGATCTCTTCAAACAGCGCGCTCTATGAAAGGAAAAACGGCTGGATAGATTTCAATGCAGGGAGAATACTTGAGGGAGAATCCCTCGACGCGGTTGCTGAACGACTTTGGAAGATGGTCCTTGAGGTTATTTCCGGTGATGCAAAGACAAAAAACGAGTTGCATGGATACCGGGAGATAATGATTTTCAAAGATGGTGTCTTACTATAGGGGAAAAAGGAGAGAGGAAATGAATATACAGGAATGAGAAAGTATGAGGTGTCGGATTTTATCAAAGAAAAAATATATTGACGGAGAAAGGAAATGTTGAAAAAGAAAAGAATCTTATTGGTTGCCTTGGTATGTGTCGCTTGCATGTCTTCTCAGATTTTCGCTTCAGGACAGAAGGAAGCTGCTTCAGACAAGAAAAGTGACGATGTGATAGTCATTGAGATGGCTCACGACAATAATCCCGGAGATCCCGTGACTGTCGCCTGTGAGTATTGGGCAAAGATCCTGGAGGAGCGTTCCCAGGGGAAGATGATCATCAAGACCTATCCTTCCGGCCAGCTTGGCTCAAAGAATGATCTTCTTGACCAGATGTTTGCCGGGGAGCCGATCATGGTTATTGCCAATGGCCCGTATTGTGCCGACAGGGGCGTAGCGGATCTTGGCATCATGCAGGCTCCGTATCTGTTTTCAAGTTGGAGCCAGCTGAGAGCGCTGATGGATAGTGATTGGGGCAAGTTGCAGGAGAAGAAGCTCCATGATATCGGCATGCAGGTCGTTGCTGACAATTGGCAGTATGGCGTACGCCATACCCTGACCACAAAGCCGGTGAAGACCCCTGAAGACCTGAAAGGCATGAAAATCAGGACTCAGGGAAGTACGATCCATGTCGAGGGCTTCAAGTGCTTGGGCGCGACGCCTACTCCCATGACGTTGTCCGAGGTGTATACTTCTTTACAACAGAAAGTCATTGATGGACTAGAGAATCCGCTTTCTGTCCTTTACAGCGGGAAGTTCCAGGAAGTCGCCAAGTATCTTGCGCTGGATGGACATATCTATGACTTGTCATTTATCGTTATTGGGTCAGGTGTCTTTGACAAGTTGACTCCTGAGCAGCAGCAACTGCTTCTTGAGACTGGCCGTGAAGCCGGGGAGAAGCAAAACGAACTTGCTGCAAAGGCAGATGTCGACTGCCTGGCAAAACTGAAGGCGGATGGGGTTACGGTTACTGATGTTGATGTGAAACGATTTCAGGATGCAGCGAAGTCTTTTTATGATGATAAGGATATCACCGGCAAATGGTCACCAAACCTTTTGGAAAATGTCCAGAAGATCATTGGGAACAACTAGTTTCCGTTTGTTTGCAACATCAACCTCCGGGTTGATGCTGCAAGCGCTGTTATAGAGAGGGAAGATGAAGATGCGGAAAGAATGGTGGAAGGAACTGGATTTGACAATCTCGGCGATAGCGATGGGGATTTTGGTTTTCCTTACTATCATAGGAGTCATTTTCCGGTATGTGGTGAATTGCCCGTTGTCATGGTTGGAGGAAGTGCAGCTGCTATTGATAGTCTGGTCGACTTTTCTTGGTGCGAGTGCGGCCTTTCGGTCGGGGCAACACATGTGCATGGAATTCCTGTATGAGAAATTCGGGAGCAAGGGGAGACGGGTGATTGATATACTGATCACCTTGGTAACTGTTCTCTGCTTGGCGCTCTTTTGTTATTTCTCGATTAAATTGATAATTAGTTACACGTTGCATCATCGGCTGACAAGTATGCTTCATATCCCCACTGCAGTGGTCTATGGAGTCATTCCTGTCGCTTGTGTGCTTATGGTGATAAATGACATACGATATTTTCTTAAAGGAAATCATACAAGCACGGAAAGTGAGGTGGAAGCATGAATATGGCTCTTGCTAGCGCAGTGATTATGCTGGTCCTGATGTTTTTCAAAACCCCTGTTTTCGTTTCAGTCCTTACTGCCGCTGTTGCTTATTTCCTTTGCAATCCAGGCACGCAGAACCTGCTGGTCGTGCAACGTTTCATAGCCGGCATTGAAAGTATCCCGCTATTAGCGATTCCCTTTTTTGTAGGGATGGGTGTCTTCATGAACAAGGCGGGAATAACCAGACGCATCATGGCGTTCGCCAGTGTCTGTGTGGGAAGGCTTTCCGGTGGTCTTGCCCAGGTGAATATCCTCGTTTCCACGTTCATGGGAGGAATCTCCGGAAGCAATCTTGCCGATGCGGCGATGGAAGCCAGGACCTTGGTTCCCGAGATGGAACGCAATGGCTATTCGAACGAGTTCTCCTCGGTTGTCACCGCGTTCTCCTCACTGATCACCCCGCTTATTCCTCCTGGGATAGGTATGATCATGTACGCCTCGGTCACCAATGTGTCGGTCGGGAAACTTTTTGCCGGTGGCTTGTCGGTAGGTATCCTGCTGTGTATGGTTGAAATGCTTGTCACCGGTTTCATCGCCAAGAGGCGCGGTTACAAGTCCTTGCGTACGAGTAGGGTGACCTTGCATGAATTCAATGATGCGTTCAAAGGTGCCCTGATTCCACTTCTCATGCCGATTGTCATCATCGGGGGTGTCCGTATCGGAGCCTTCACCGCCTCAGAGGCGGGTGCGGTGGGTATATTGGTGGCGGTCATCCTGGGATTTGCTTACAAGGAGTTGGGTTTTCAGGACTTTATCCAAGGATTCAAGGAAACCGCTATCTCCAGTGCGACCATCCTTTGTATCATTGGAGCCGCCAATGCGCTCTCTTGGACTTTCACCAAGGAACAGGTCCCTCAGGCATTGACAGTGGCGATTGTGGATCTTGTGCCGAATAAATACTTATTCCTGCTTTTGATCAACCTTTTCCTGCTGGTCCTGGGGATGTTGATTGAAGGTAATGCAATTACCATTGTGGTCGCTCCTTTGCTTTTCCCCATAGCGAAGGCTTTTGGGATCAATGAAATCCATTTCGCCATGATTTTCATCTTCAACCTTGCCATCGGCGCCATCTCGCCTCCCATGGGAACGGTCATGTATGTCACCTGCGGGGAGACCAAATGCAAAATAGCAGATTTTATCAAAGAAGCGCTTCCCTATTTTGCTATCCTGTTCGTAGTGCTTCTCATCATAACCTATGTACCAATTGTCTCTACTTGGTTAGTGAATTTGATATATTAAGGCAGGGGGGTAATTGAGTAAGGGGCGTCCTAAAAAGGACGCCCTGTCTTTTATCCTTGAATAGGGACAGTGCAATGCGCAAGTTATATCTTTAGGTACAAAACCAATACGAGGCTGTCCTCGTGCAGTTGCAAACAGGAAGACGGGAAAATGAAGCGCCGTCCTCCCTCTTAACTTATGCTGAGGTCAATATTCTTCCCGTACTCCGAACTCGGCGTTCTCTACCCAAGAATAGGGGCGGTTGAGCATTTTGATGATCTCTTCCAGCATCAGATAGTGGTGCTTTTCCTCAGCCAGTATCTTTCCTACCACTTCCTGTGTTTTCTCTGATTCCAAGTTGTCCAGCTGGGAGGTGTAGAATTCGATACTCTTCTTTTCGACAGCCAGGGCTTGTTCATACAATTTGATCTGGGGAGTTTCCTTTTTGAAATCCTCTTTTTTGAAATCTTTGAATATCTGGCTTGCATTGTCCACAACAGTGCTGCTGACCATTACTGGAACAGAATTCTGCTCGAGGGTAACGAATGCCTGCTGATGTTTTTCCTCGTCTTCGGCCAACATCGTGAAAATGGACTTGAAACCTTCTGTGGTGGCTTTTGCAGCGAGCTCATGGTAAAAGGCCGCTCCTTCCTTCTCTATTTTTATTGCAATTGCAAAAATATCCATGTTTGTTTCTCCTCTTTAAGTTCTCTATACCATAGTATATAGGTTTTAATGCTTGTTTTGCAATGAAATAAAGATACTAAGGTTTTTATAGTAGGGAAATTATCGGTCAAGTTTCCTTGGATTCTTCATTATGCAATCAGGCCTCAAGTAGTATTCATACATTTTTTGTTGCATATGTGAACCGAATAAAGTGAGGATTCCGCATGGAAGGTTCCACGATGGACTGAGTTTGTTCTCTGTTCTGGATCGAACAATCCAATAAAGAATTCATGCCCCCCTTCCTTAGGATTCCCTGAGTCTTGAATGATTATTTGGTTAACCTCGGCTTTTGTTCTGTCTTGGGAATGCCGAGTAAATTCTCGGCAAAAGTGTCTTTTCCTTCTGTTAATTTGCGGATATCGCACCCATGGGACAAAACCTGACGCATTTCCCACAGTTGATGCATACTTCCTTGTTGATTAAGGGAAGGCCGTACCCATTTTGGGTAAGGGCTCCTACCGGACAGACCCTGATGGCAGGGCAAGGATGATTGGCTGGACAACGTCTTTTATCTATGTTCATGTTTTTATTCCTCTCTCTTTATTGAACCAATGTACAAAATTGCAAAGAAAGTATCTGTAACTTAGTCACCTTCCTTTTTTCTGTTTGGTACTATACTTGCTCAAGGAGACAAACTTATGAAACAAGGAATAGCACTTGGTATAATACTGCTTCTCGCTGGTTCTCTTTGGGCTTCAGCCTCAAAAGCTGGCAATGGGATAGTGACCCCCCAGAAGGCAAAGGCAATGCTTGATGCGGATGCAAGCATCGTGCTTCTTGATGTACGGACTATGGAGGAATACGCCTCTGGTCATATTCCGGGGGCTTTATTGCTTCCCTATGACAGTATCTCTGCCCTTTCCGCAGCGAAGGCGATTCCCTCAACAGGGACCAAAGTCATCGTATATTGCAGGACAGGGCGTCGTTCAGCGATTGCCGCGAAAAGCCTGAAAGGACTTGGTTATCAGGATGTGTTGGATCTGGGTGGCATACAGAGCTGGCCATATGAGATAGTGAAATAGCCTTCACCTCACACTGCTGCCCCTTGGTTTTTCCCTACCACGCTTGAAGGAATTGCAGTGTCCGGATAAACGAATCCTCTTTGGCTTGAGAACACTCCTGGGGATGTTTTCGTTCCATGCGAAATAGTTTTCCTGCTTTGCCTTGTAAAGAGGGATAGAGCAGATGACTTCCAAATTCATAACACAGATGAATATGAGGATAAGCGAAATTATGAGCATCCAACCGTTTGATTATTCGTTCGCTTGCTTGTGCACTGGGCCATATGGAATCCTCTTTTGCGGAAAGAAGCAGAATCGGACCGGAAATATGTTCAACTTTGATGATGCTGTCATCCGGGGCCTTTGGTCTTGCATCCTTATAGGCGAAGGCCATGGTGACCTCTCGTGCAAGTAAACTTTTTTGTAGCACCCGGCCCAAGGACCATTGGGGTATGGACATATAGGGAAGCGGTTTCTCTTGCCAACTGAAGGCGGGGGCATTCACCATATGGGCAATCCCCTTGCTTGAACAACCCTGACTGACCACATCCATTGGCGAGATTGCAATCACGCAGGAAATCAGAGAGGGAAGCAAGCTACCCGCCAATAATGCATATTCAGCTCCCAGAGAGATCCCCCAAAGCCCAATTTTATTCCAACCCTTTCCTTGGAGCCAGAGCGCTGCCTTCTGAATATTTTCCACCGGTACTTTGGCAAGCGTATCCTTGAGTCCCGGTCCATTCCAATAGGCCAGTGCAAGTGCCGTTATTCCCTTGGAACAAAAAAGGCTGGCAAGTTCACAGGTGCTTTTGAAATTTCCTTCGCTGCCTCCGAACTGAATGAGCGCTTTGCCCTGGAACAAGTTCTTCTTTGGGATGAACAGCTTGCCAAGAAAACCTTCTTTCGCAACAGTTATTGTTATATTTTGTTCCATTGTGTTTTATTCTCCAATCCAGGGATATCGGTACATTGTCTTGCGTTGGCATAAAGGGTATCACAGCCAATTCTTGTCATCAATAAACATCGGAGAATCGTTCCCTGTAAAATAAAATGCAAGTCTTCCCTTTTCATGAACTGACCTTGATGAAGTTTAGACCCGGCTCAGCTGGTTCTGGGGTTGCTTCAAGGGAGTCGGGAAGAAGGAGGGGATTAATGGGCAATATGGATATACACCCAGCGACCTTGCCTTTTTCTCTTTCTTGACAATTCATGTATGCGGATTTATGATATGTCACAATAAATGTTTATGCTAATAAACATATGTTTAGGAAAAAATGATTACAGAAAGAGAACGGGAAATCCTTAAGCTCATACAAGAATATCCAATGATCTCTCAAGCGGAGATTGCAAAACGGGAAGGTATCAAGCGTACCTCTGTTGCCGTGCATATCTCAAACCTGATGAAAAAGGGAATTATCCTTGGCAAAGGATATGTATTGCCTGAATACCCGTATGTCTCGGTGGTGGGCGGGGTGAACATGGATATCCTTGGAAGTCCCAGGAATCCTTTGATCCCCCACGATTCGAATCCTGGTACTGTGGAAATGTCTCCAGGTGGAGCTGGGCGGAACCAGGCTGAGAATCTCTGCATGCTGGGTATACGGACAAAACTTATCACTGCGTTCGGGGATGATGGCAATGCAGAGAAGATTCGGAGCAACTGCAAGGAAACGGGGATGGACACGGAAAATTCGATTGTCGTTCCTGGGGGAAGAACCTCAATCTACCTCTCGATTATCAATAAAGAGGGAGAACTGCAGTATGGAATCTCCGATATGGAGATAATGCAGAATCTCACCCCGGAGATTATGAAACGGCGAATGCCAATCATAAATAAATCCTGTCTGTGTCTGGCGGAGACGAATCTTAGAGAGGAGACTCTGAAATATCTTGCGGAGAATTGCAAGGTTCCTCTCTTTGCAGAGACAGTCTCCCTTGCAAAAGCAGGGCGGCTTAGGGAAATACTGGGGAAAATCCATCTGTTATGTGCAAATTCTGAAGATCTTCAGGCGCTCGTAGGATTCAGGATTACAAATCAAGACAAGTTAAAAGAATCCATGCGGTTCCTCATAAAGAAAGGAATAAAGAACGTATATGTGATAGTCGATCCTGAGACAATAGGGTATGGCGATAAAGACAATCTCTCACTTGTGACTTCGCATGCTGTCCCTGCAGGTAACCTGACAGGGATACGGGATAGTTTTTCCGCAGCACTTGCCTGGTCCTTCCTCAATGGTCTCTCTATGAGGGATTCGGCGGTTGCCGCTCTCTCCGCATCCCATATCTGCAGGGGGAGCAGGCATGCGGTGAACGAGACGCTTAATGAAGACAACCTGCTTTCTTTGATGAAAGAAGAACAAGCGGAGGGCTTATATGGTTTTGGTGAATTGTGATCCATTTGGAGATTGGGACGTAATACTTAGCATGAAGAGGGAGTGACTATATGACAAATGAGACAAAAGGTATTTTAGAGTATTCACCTGAGGTGAAAAAAGCAATGCAAGAGAATCAACCGATTGTTGCTTTGGAATCGACTATTATTTCCCATGGCATGCCTTATCCCCAAAATGTGCAGACCGCACGTACCGTGGAAAGCATCATCAGGGAACAAGGAGCGGTACCCGCCACCATAGCCATCATACGGGGGAAAATAAAAGTCGGCTTGCTTCCTGACGAGATTGACTATCTGGGGAAGAAAGGGCTGGCTGTGACAAAGACAAGCCGTCGGGACATCCCCGTGCTTGTTGCGACAGGACAGGACGGGGCGACGACCGTGGCTGCGACCATGCTCATCGCCCATATGGCAGGAATCTCGGTATTCTGCACCGGTGGCATCGGCGGGGTGCATCGCGGGGCGACTCATACGATGGACATCTCCGCGGATCTTGAGGAATTGTCGAAGACTCCTGTCATGGTGGTTTGTGCAGGTGCGAAGTCGATTCTCGATATCGGGCTGACACTGGAATACCTTGAGACGAAAGGAGTTCCTGTGCTTGCCTATAAGACCGAACATTTTCCGGCGTTCTTTACCCGTGAAAGTGGGTTCAAGGCAAATTATTGCATCAATTCCCCCAAGGAGTTCGCTTCCATATTGAAAGCCAAGAACAATCTCAAACTGGAGGGAGGTGTTCTTGTGGCAGATCCTATTCCTGAGGAATACTCCATGGACCCTGCCTATATCAACGCAAAAATCAATGAGGCCGTTATAGCCGCCGAAAGGAACGGGGTTACCGGAAAAGCATTGACTCCTTTCCTTTTGGATGCAATCCAGAAAGCGACTGAAGGCAAGAGCCTCGATGCCAATATCCATCTTGTATATAACAACGCCGCTCTTGCTTCGCAGATTGCCGTGGCATATCAAAAACTGAGGGAATGACAAGCGAATTGCAGAATTGAGACAAGGTGTATTGAGCCCTGAGGAAGACATACTTGCAGAGGACCCTGAAGCTTTCCTTTGTGATTCCCTAGTACCAGACAAGCAAGCAGGTGGTGTCTGTGCTAGGGGAGAATCGTGGCTCGATGGCGATTGAAAGAGGAACCGTTCAAAGAAGCCGTAGTAATCGGCGGAAAAAAGATAGCCTGTGGGGCTATTATCCTACGAGAGGAGTTTTATATGCAGGAACAGCAACCTGAGGTTGTGGTTATTGGCGATGCCATGATGGATTATCAATACTGGGTAAAAGAAATGCCAAAGGCGGGAGAGGACGTCCCCTTGCTTCGTTCTTGCATGAACTCAGGGGGGTCAGGAGCCAATTCTGCGATTGCTCTTGCGTATTTGCAGGTTAAAAGCTGTTTCTGTGGACGAATAGGACAAGACAAAATCGGGAAAGAGATAGTGAGAGGGATAGAGGAAACCGGGGTGGATTGCTCTTGTGTCCAATATGGAGAGAAGACCGGGTATACGCTTACAATCATCGATGCACAGGGAGAACGGACCATGTTCTCTTTTCGAGGGTGTAACGAAGAACCGCTTGAAGAGACACCGGGACTTCTCTCGACGATAAAGAATGCAAAAATTCTCTTGCTTTCCGGGTATTTGCTACTCAATTCCCAGCAGGCTGCCTTTGCAATTCATATGGCCGGTTTTGCCAGAGAGCATGGTGTATTCGTTGCTTTGGATACCGCTCCGACTATTGATCTGGTCCCCTTTCCTGTTGTTGATGAAATACTGAACCTTACAGATCTCTTATTTCCCAATGAACGGGAATTACAGATTGTTTCTGGCAAGTCCTCTTCAGCTGAGGGTTTGGCAATCATAAGCAAGAAGGTTCCCTGTGTTGCCCTGAAACAAGGGTCTGCGGGTTCCACGGTAATGATACGGAAGGGCTTTAGGCCAATTGTCGGCAATGACTTTGGGCAGGCTGAACAGTTTTCTGTAAAAGCTACCCCTGTGCAGGCGGTTGACACAACAGGTGCGGGGGATTCGTTCAATGCTGGTTTTATCGCTTCATTCCTGAAAGACAGACATCCACGGCAAGGGCTTTCCGCAGGGAATGGATTAGCAAGGAAAGTTGTCCTGCAGCAAGGTGCGATTTCTCTGTTTACCCAAGGGCATCAGGCTGATATTTGATAATCGGAGCCATAAATGGATTTCTTGTTATTCATAAGACATTTCACTTTCACTCCATGGCAGTAGCCAGTGAAGATCTTGCCTTTTTCAATCTGTGGAGAGAATTCCGAAATTCTCCAAAGGATACCGCAATCTCAGGGCGCCTTTTTCTTGTTCGTCAGCTTCAACGGATCGACTTCCACACCTTTTTGCAATGCCACGGTTTCTTCTCTTGCTTGAGCAACCGTCTTCTCAGCACGTACGGATGGTATCAACTGGCCTCGTGTTTATCCGCTACCGACTGTGCGTCGCCTTTCCGCATGCATAGGCCAATCATCGCATCCCTCTGCCACTCATGCGACAACGATACAAAACCATGCGAGTTTTCCTAGTGCCGAGCTTTAGTTCGTCAATCCAAGCGGCAAGGTGTTCTTGTGAAGGGTATCCTGGTTTTCTGATTGTCCTTGATAGGTTGCATCCATGTTCCAGATAGTAGCCAACAGCTCGTTCCTTTTTTTCAGGGGAATACTTCTTTTGATTTGATCCCCATTCGATTTCGGTCTTTTGTTCTTTCAGGATACTGCACATACCATTCATAAAGCATCTTCCAATCAGGATACTCCAACTCCTTGATTATATCCGTAGCGCACAAGTCATAACTGATGAGCAGTTTTACTGCTTTCGCCTTCCTTTCTCGTAAATACACTTGTTACTCCCTTGCAAGTATCCACTCTTTTATCCGCATCCACAATCTTGGAAAATGGAAGAATTATCTCATGAATTAAAAGTCGAATACAAAAAAATATCAGAGATGGCAAAGCTTCTAACTTTTTTTCTTAGAATTAACTTCTTTAATTCAGAAATCTTGTGATACTTTTTTCTCAATTTGTCTCTCTTGGATTTGATTTTGTACCGAGATAAGAGGCATTGTTTGATTTTCGTGAAGTATTGTTATTTCAATTCTTCCCGTTTCGTTATTTTTATATAGTTTCCCTTCTAAAAGAGCATTTTTCAACACCAAACCAAGAGTTTCGATAATGATATTGCCCTTTCGCTTGAATTCCAACTTGGATATTGAACTATGTATCAGAACTTCCCTAATATACCCGCCAGTATCCTTGATGAGCGAAGTCATGACGTTGAATAACTCAATTTGAGGGTATTCCTGAATAGCTCGAGAGAATGTATCTTCTTCATATTCTTCAGTATTCCTTATTTTTGTTGGATTTTTTCTGAACTGAGTGTAATGATTTTCCACATCGTTGCCATATTCTCTATAGCTGTCTGGCCAAAGGACAAGATGCTCTGTTCCTTCAGTATCAATTTGCTTCGTTTTGACGAAATCTGCTTTGTTGAGAATGTCATCCATGAAAGCACGGATATTTTTCCCACGTTTCTTCAGTCCGAAGGAGTTGCAAACTCTTTTTTCAAGAAGATCATCAACAATCGGCCCCTCAAACATAATTATTTTTTTGTACCGTTGCTCAATCAAGTCAGTCTCCAAACTACAAAAGTCATTTGGATCCATTTTGTCGACATCCAAAGAGCAAATCTGATATGTTTCAGCGATTGAAGTTTCAATAACAGTAGGTTCATTTTCAATTGGTTTTGATTGTTCCTCAGCTTTTTTCGGTAGTGTCTCCACAATTTGAGTACATTCAGCAATCTGAGCCAAAAGCTCGTTTTTTGCTTTTTCTCTGTCAGTCCACCAATCTATGCTTCTAATCGGAATTATCTGCCATCCTCTATTTTTAAGCAAAGTACGATGCAATATATACCGATCATTCGTCAAACTGGAAGTTCTCAAATTGTCGCCATCAAGCAGAATTCCACAGTAAAATGATTCGGGTTTCGAAGGATTAATGATTGCAATATCAACACGGAATTCAGAGAGGCCTACATCCAGTTTCATCTGATAACCATTATCTTTCATCACATGAGCAATATCTTGTACAATTCCCTCATGTGATTTCTCATTTGCTCTGATGGTCATATTTTTTCCATTGGCGAACTGCAAGAAATCCATTAGATCTTTTCCACCCCGTGAAGGAATCACTTTGGTACTAATTTCATTCATGTCGATGATGGTGAATACTTCCATCTCTTTCTTTGCACGGCTAAAAGCTACATTCAAGCGTTTTTCTCCACCGGGTAAACTAATAGGTCCGAAGTTTGTGGAGAACCGTCCTGCTTTTGTTTTTCCGAATGTCACGGATAGAAAAATGACATCACGTTCATCCCCTTGAATGTTCTCAAGGTTCTTCACAATCAACTTCGCAGGACAATCAATCTCACTTTCGTCCCAATGTGCCAACTTTGCTAATTTATTGTTTTTCTCGAATAAAACATCCAATTTGTTAGCAATCAAACTCTGTTGTTTTTCATTAAAAGTGATGATTCCCATCGAAAGGTTTGCAGTTTTGGGATTTTCCAACCGGTTTTTGATTTCATGAACGATGGCTTCCGCTTCATATGGATTAGGTTCATTGTTGCTTGGTTGATAATATCCTTTTACCTTTTTAAGTATTACCTTTGATACTTGAGAATCTACTGATGGATAAGTCTTTAATAAGTAATTGTAGTAATGTGAGTTGCTGAAATAAATTAAACTTTCACTTTCGCTTCTATAATGCCAGTCTAGTTTGATTTGTGGCAGGCCAAGGGTCATGCAATCATCAAGTATGCTGTCGAGATCCATCAACTTCTCAACTTCGGAATTGTATTCGTCCTCTGTGAAGACTGATTTGCTAAAGAAACTCGTTGGAGGCATTTGTTTAGAATCTCCAACAACTACAAGGTTTTGTCCTCTAGCGATAGAACCAATCGCTTTACAAGTAGGTATTTGTGATGCTTCATCGAATATAACAAGATTAAACACCTGCTTTCCTGGTTCAAGATATTGTGCCACGGAGAGTGGGCTCATTAGAAAGCAAGGGCAGATGTCAGTGATGAATTTTGCGCAATCCTGAAACAAAGACCTTATGGATTTACGTTTCCCTTTGCTTCCGATGAATCGTTGGACTTGTTGAAGCTCACCATTATTTTTCTCAGAAAGATTTACACTGGAATCGAGTTTGTCATGTAAAGAATCTATTACGAATGAACGAAATTTTTTCTCAGCTTCATTAAGCAGTCTGACATTTTCTTCGAAGGACTTGTTGGAATACCTCGACAAGATTGTTTTTGTTTGCATTGTATGTTCAGCATATGTCCTGTAGTACGAAGCTAACATAATTTGAAAGACTTCATCAACAGCTACTCCTTCTTTTACCATATTGAGGAATGAAGTTGTATAAGCTTTGTCATTGAACCAGATTTCAAGGTGATTGCAATGTCCCCATTCATAAAGATTAATTGGATTGTTATTCCAAATTCTCATGTATTCCATTATTTTTTGTAACGGCATTCCATTGAACGAATTATCTGGCATCAGAAACGATGACAGTTTCTTCCAATTCTTGTTCTGTTCTCCAGCGATTGAGATTAGCTTTCTAAAATGAATCGATGAGGATGAATTGGCATACCAATTTTCCGCCACTTTGATCATCTCTTCCTCTTTAGGAAGGTCATACAGTTCAGTAAAAAGACGTTGCATTAAGCCTTTGTATGTTACGACTCCTTGCTTTATTTCATCGAGCGAAGTGGAATCATTTACCTTCAATGAAAGAAAATCGCTTGGCACACTTGCTTTGTATTGCTCAATTTCCCCTTTTTCGGAACTTGTTCTGTTAAGTTCTCGCAGTTTGCTCTCAATGTTTTCCTCTGTGATGTCCCCATCAAGATAATAAGCACCAATATTTTTGATCATTTCTTTTCGTTGTTTGCGCTTGAAGAAACCATCTTTGCAATCAGACCAATCTCTCAAGAGTTCAGGAATGCTCTTGTTTAAAATTTCAAGATTCCATTGTAAAGCAATTGAACCGACCATTTTTGAGCTTTTCTCTCTGTAGTGCTTCAATGCAATGAATCCCGATTCCAAAGAAAAATCGTTCATGCTAACTATCTTGATTGGAAGAGCTTTTTCCTTTAAATATTTCCCTGCTTTAGCTATCTCTTCAACAACATACAAAATAATCGGGTTGAGGACCTTTTCAGGTTTCCTGGGTAATGAATTGATAATTTCAGCCCATTCTTCTTGACTTGTTTCAAGGCTTGAAAGAAAGGCAGGTATTATTTCTGACATACACTTCTGAGAAGCATCATCATATTCCTGAAAATGCAAGCCTTTGTATGGTGATTCTTTCAATGGGCAAAACTTTTTCAGATTGAGTGCTATTTCCTGCAGATGTATCTTGCATTCTTTCAAATCATCTTCCGTTACATTTTGGATATCATGAAACTGAAGATGTAAGGCTTGAATTCCTTCAAATTGCTGGAGACGGTCAATCATGTCGTAGAGACAGATTCCATTCTGCTCCTTAACATGTAGGGCACTGACGTAATTGGCAAGTTCCTTGCTTATGTCTTGAATTTGTTTTTCATTTGCAGTATCTGGAATGACAGCAAGACTCCGTTTTTCCAACGCCTGCACCAATTGGTCAATAAAATGAGTTTTTGTAGCTTTGATAGAATGCAATTCAATGGTGTAGTCATCGACATGAACTTTCTTCAGGTTCCTATAAACAACTTGAAGGGCTGCCATTTTTTCAGCCACAAACAACACTTTTTCCCCGTGTGCCAAGGCATTGACAATTATCGCCGTAATGGTTTGCGATTTTCCTGTACCGGGAGGACCCTGCAGAATGAAACTATGTCCTTCAGTGGCGGCTTTCACAGCCTTAAGCTGACTTTCATCACAGGAGACTGGAATAGCCTGCTCAATGAAATCTGCATCAGTCACTTTGGGGAAAGGTTTCGGCTCATATGTCAACTTGTTCTGTATTAAGCTAGCAGCAATCTTGTTGTTTGCAAGGTCATCAGAACGTTTTCTCATGTCGTTCCACATTACAAACTGGTCAAATGAAAATAAGCCAAGGGTACATGATTCAACAAGTCTCCAGCGATACTGATTGGCGATTTCCAATCGAATTTCTTTGAAAATTTTTAAGACATCTAGACCCCTTTCATCATGAGGCAAGTTCTCATAGTCCAGTTTTGTCGTATATTTGAAGTCATTTTTGAATTTCTCAAAAATGCTATAATTCAATTGAGGTTCCTCATCATCACGGACTTGGATGAGGTATTCGGAAGAATTGACTCTTGTTAAGCTAACGGGATATAGCAAAATTGGAGCGTGGTATGCTTGTGCCATGGTATTGTCTTTTTCATACCATTCAATATGCCCCACAGCAAGATAGAGCGTATTTGATCCTGTTTCACTAAGATCATTTTGAGCCTGACGATAGATATGAGACAGTTTTTTTTTCAGGTTTGTTGCCGTTTCTCCGGTCGGGATTTTTTTTTGTTTGAAATAACTCATAAGAGTAGCATAGTTACTTCTCTCTTTTATCGGAGCAACTGCAAACGGAGTCATTTCAATGAGTAACGGGTTCTCAATAAGATGAAACTGTATTGAAGAATACAATTCATCCTCAAGTTTATCCACCTCAGGGCAGAGAAGTTGCAAAGATTTGCCTGTTATCTTCATGTTCATCAATGGGTTCTTTGTCGAGAAATCCAAGAGCTTGCGTTCCCAAATGGTTATACGATCCTTGGGAGTATTGTCAGCGGAGGTAATCTCCCCAATGTCATACTGTACGGATGCTTCAGGAACATTGGCCTCAATATCGGAGAACGTATCCTCAATATAGTTCTCGCTTCCATCTTCTGCTAGTTCCCTATAGGGAAGTGGAAGGACTCGTTGCATTCTCGCTAGATGAACATCAACGATTCTTAAGTTTTCTGCATTCTCCGCTTTTTCAAAAGCTTTGTTACAAGCATCCTCAAAAGGAACGAAAGGATGCTGAGTAAGTAACGTTGATTCCACAATACACAACTGCTGGTTTGCATTCTGCGTAATATCCGAAGGATCATCATGTACAACACTGTTGAACTGTAATGTATCGTCAAGCCATACACCGGGAAAAGCATGGCCTTCTAAAATGCAGATGATTGGATGTAGACCAATGCATTCTGAGATTGAACAATAAAGCAAAGTCGTATCAAGACAAGTGGCAACTTTGTTTTTGAATATCTCTTGGCATGACCTAATTCTTTGACCTGACAAAGAATTACTTGCCAATGGCTCAGTATAGGTCAAGTTTTGGTTCTGGAGGACTGAGTAAATTGCAGCGCATTGCTTTTTTACAATATCAGGATTTTGAGATTGGTATGCTACAAGAGCTGAATTACCTGCCAGTTGTTCCATCGCTTGTCCTACTAGGTGGAGAAGGTTACGGATGGAAGGATCATTGCGCTTGATGAAGACAGGAAGACTTTGCGGTGTACCATCCCAGTAATCCTCGGGTTTTAATGTTACAAATAACTCTTGTCTTCCAATATTTTCTCCTTGGGAATTCTTCAAAAAAGCAGTTATTGTTTCTGTAGCGTCCTCAGTTAATCCTTTGAAACTTGTTTGATTGAGATTAACCTCAATAGTCTTTGAGAAAATGTTGGATGACGAGGATGCCTTGTGCACAGAGCCTTCTATGATGATGTCCTTAAATTCTGACACAAAATCAGAGGAAGCTGAGAAAATGATGTCAAAATCTTTAAGGTCTTCTTCTGTCAGGTTTTCAAGGCCTATAGTAATCTTGAATTTTTCAAACGAACGAATCTGTGAGAAACACAATTCATCATGGTTTGTTTCTAATGAAAAAAGAATCATTCCTTGTTGTTTTCCCTCAACCGTGGTCGTAAGTATTTCTTCCTGCTCTATCGTTTCATCTTTATTCAAGTCCATATCGTCTCCCCAATAGATTCAAAGTTGGAAAAATAAGTCTATAATAGAGCAAGTATATCATTGTATATCTCAAGCTGAAAGAAAAAATCCTTAATCTATAATTTTTGAGCCTAATTATTACCATAAAGATGGCTATCAAGTCACTTGAAAAGCTTGGCAGGAGGAATGACGCCTAAAGCTTTATACCCATCGTTCATTTCTCTTTGAGATTTGTGTCGTCAAATACTGCTGTTTTGCACTCTTGGGATGGCTGGGATTGCTCAAGGTCAGAAGGTTTTGTTGGACCAAGGGGTTAATCCTGCTTTTTATGAAATACGAGATTGACTTGAACTGGAATCTTTCCCACAATTGTGCACGTGTTTTGGGTGTTGTGCAAAATTCCAGTATTTCCTTATCTGAGCCGGACTCGCTTATTTGGAGACAAACAGGAGTGTCCGTTGGTGAAGATCATACCAATCGAAAAGGAAGAACAGACATCACTAATAAAAAGTTATTATCGTATTAAGGTTTAGAATGATTGTTTATTGGGGACTTTTTGAAAAATTGGCTAACATACAATACTAAGCCACCCACAAGGTAACATATTACGTCAATGATATCTGCTGAACCCCGTTTCAGAAAGTATGGTACTATTATTTCAAATACAATGGAAATGAGTATCCAGTAAAATAGGATTTCATGAAAAGAAATGGATTTCTTTCTTTGGATTCCCAAACTTGTTTGAAAAAAGACAAACAGAGGAACTAGGACAATCAATCCAAGGAAATCTCCAAAATAAGATCTTGCAAAAGTAACTTCATACCATTTAGAAAAGCGTGTCAGAAAGAAATGGATAGAATAAAAAAACGAGCTAGTGAAAAATTGTTTTGAACAAATCATCCTCATAAAGAACCAATGATAATGATGACCAAAACAATAACAATCAAGACACCTACAACTGCCCAAACACCACCAGATTTTTTGGGAGGATCAGGATTGCTGACTTGAATAACCGTAGGTTCTGGCTTTGATTGTTCTTTGGGTGATTCTGATTGTTTCTTGTTGAAAAGAAGCAAAATCTTTTTCCGGTCTCCGAGAAGGGATATACCGATATTTTGCAAGTCCTGATCAGTTAGTTCTGATAGCACTTCCGGTGTCGTTAACTTTTGCTTCTTGAAACAATCTATGTATTCTTCCAGCCCGTTGTCAGTAAGTACTTTCTCATAGTATTCCCTTGGTTGTTCTTGTCTGTCTTCCTCTTGAAGATTTTCACCTGACGCTCTTGTTTCTTTTTCTTCCATATTTTGATCGCCTCAAAAAATAGTATAACATACGTTTCCAAACATTCAATTTTCTTGATAGTGTTTTATATCGATTTATTAAATCTTCTCTCTATCAAACATCAAGATAATTGGATCTTTTGCAAAGGGATCTGACCTGCCGGTCCTTGAGAAGGGGTTCGAACACGGAGTCTGACAGCCACCCTCCCAGAAAGATGCCGACGAGAATCGAGGAGTACTGGATTGCGTTGCGCGCCGCAAGGCTGTATGCGGTATCTGTATCCGACGGTTTCTGTAGGAGATTTCTCTTGATTGGGGATGAATACATTCCCTTCTCCTTGTCGAGTCCAAGAAAATGTCTTCACCCACATATGTAATTCTTCACTTGTCATAGTTTCTCTCCAAAATTTTTAGTTGTCGAAACAAATACACCTTAAAATTTCATTTTTCAATTTATTTTTTAGTTGTTTTGAATTTTTTTAGTTGTTTTTCATTTGTTGATAAGAAAATTAACTTTTAAGTTTTGAATTTTTAGTTGTTTCCAAAGATGAAAAACCTGCAATCGGGTCGACAATCATGCCTTGTAGTCCCAAGACCGCTTTCATTAATTCTTTCTTGTGTCATTTTTTCTCAAAGGAACCAAAGAGAAAGATCAGGGATGGAGCAACTGCTCGAACAATGTGGCAGAGGTCTCCAGTTCTTGCTCCATTGCCTTGAGGGATGGTTGTGTGTCATGTCCGACGAGAAAGGTATTGAACATCCACTCAGAGCGGTAAGCATTGAAGACCTTTGCAAGGGCCAACGGATCGCAGGGCCTGAGGGTGCCCTCCTGGATGGCACGTGTGAACAACTTTGCAAGATAGGTCTCCGCCCTCTGTACATATTCCCTCAGATAATAAGATCGGAGCTTTTCATTATGATGCATCTCACTGGAGATGATGCGCATGATCCCAATCATCCGGGGCTCTTTGGCAACAAGACCAGGCAGGGGAAGCAATAACCCCCTGAAGGGGGATTCTCCCTCTCTCTTGCCTAGATGCTGCTCAATGGGCAAGGGGGAATAGATACGTTTCTCGGCATAGGCAAGGATGGCATCCATGATCGCCTCCTTGCTCTGATAATGCTTGTATATGGCTCCCTCGGTGAGGTCCACGGCAGTGGCGATCTGCCGCATTGAGGTCCCGTCATATCCATTTTGGGAGAACAGCCTGATAGCCGCCTCAAGGATTCTTTCATTGGTGGGGGAGGCCCCTGGTTCATTGACGGGTCTGCCTTTTCTCCCCTTATTCATGGTCGGCTGCCTTGCGTATGGTTCCTGCCCCACTGATATGCTGGGATATTTCAGGATTCCCCCGGTAAGTGACCGTTCCTAGCCCGGTGATGGAGACCTTCAGAAGTTGTTGGACGAATACAGAGACCTGGGATGAGCCCGATATCTTGATATCACACTGTTCTGCCACCATGTCCTTGGTATCCAGCTTTGCCGCACCGTTACAAGTAAGCCGCAAGGTTGAGACGGAACCTTTCCGTATCTCAATGGTACCTGCTCCATTGACTGTTATTGATAGTGCCTTCTGGTCGAACGCATCAGCAAGGAACGAGCCTGCGCCATTGAGTGTGATGGCCTCGATTTCGGGAACCGTGATGTCAATCTCGCATTTCCCTACAGTATGTAGCAATCTCCAGTTTTTCAAGAAACCCTTGCAGGAAAATCCAAGATAAAGGGTATCCTGCTTGACATTGGTCTCGAACAGATCGAAAAGCTTTTCATCCATGGTCAGGATGACCGCTTGGGGGCCTTTGTGGATTCGTACCGTGCCGATGCCATCAAGCACGATCGAGGAGAAGGGTGGCACGGTTCTTGTCTGGGATTGGGCTTGGATGGGGCCTGCGCATAGGGCAAGGGAGATGTTGGAAAGCAGGAATATCATGGGAGCTTGGTGCATAAAGTTTCTCCTATAAGTAAATAATCGTTTACTTACTTATAATACAGGACCAGGACATTCTTGTAAAGCCCTCAGCCTG
>Ga0265294_10002585_pt1 | contig 23704 bp, 18 predicted proteins | sample MunlanPumphouse3_FD_192504 | JGI IMG/M metagenome (GOLD analysis project Ga0265294, IMG submission 192504) | Groundwater microbial communities from a municipal landfill in Southern Ontario, Canada - Pumphouse #3 | ecosystem: Environmental > Aquatic > Deep subsurface > Groundwater | place... | reverse complement strand
TCCCTTACAGCCGAACAACCGCTTAATGATAATCAGCTTCGCGACAGCGCCAATAAACTTCGTGAATTTTACAAAAGTAAAGGTTACAACGAAGCACAGATAACTCCTGAATTGAAAACACTTGAAGACGGTCGTGTGGATGTGATTTTTCAGATCAATGAAAATCTGCGCATGAAAATCAACAAGGTGACTTTTGAGGGTAATACGGTTTATAGTAGTTGGACAATGAAAAATACTATTGCCAATCGCTGGTCGGTTTTAAGCAGTATTTTTGACATGGGGCTTTATGAACCGGGAGAACTTGAAAACGACAAGGTGCGCTTACGCGAATTATTCTGGAATAAAGGTTATCTGGATTTTAAAGTTGAAGAAATACAGGTCAGCCAATTGGAAAAATCACCGGAATATGTCGATCTTAATTTCAAGATCTACGAAGGTGTGCCGTATAAAATTGGGAAAATCACGATTGCCGGCGCAAAGATTTTTTCCGCTGAACAGCTGATGGAAATGGTGAGATTGCGCGAAGGGCAGACCTTTGATAACCGCCTGGAGCAGGAGACCACAAAAGATATTTCCGGATTGTATCAGACCCTTGGACATGCCGACGTGGTCTGTAGAATTGAACGTATTCCAAATTTTGAAACCAAATTTGTCGATCTCAATATTGTCATTAGTGAGGGACGCCGTTACGAGGTAAAAGATGTTATCATCAGCGGCAACAAAATCACCAAGGATAAAGTTATCCGTCGTGAATTAGTGATTCAGCCGGGAGATCCATTGGATAACAATCGTATTGAAGCCAGTCAATCCAGGCTGATGGGAATGGGATATTTCAACAAGGTTGATGCCGTATCAGTCAATAGTGATGAAATCGGCAAACGCGATGTCGCTTTTGAGGTTGAAGAAAAAAGCACATTTTCGTTCAAAATCGGCGGCGGCTACTCGGATACGGACAGCCTCCTCGGAATGGCTGAAATCAGCAACTCTAATTTTGACATTACCGATCCGCAAAGTTATTTCCAAGGCGGCGGACAGCGTTTCCGGCTTCAAGGCATGTTTGGTCTTGAGCGAATGGGATTCAATGCTGACTTCACGGAGCCATGGCTCTTTGATATTCCGTTGCGTCTGGACCTTTCGGGATATTGGAACGAATATCAATATGATTACTGGTATGAGCAGCGTGGCGGTGGCAAATTTACCCTGGCTAAACAGTTTTTCGATGATTTTACCTCGGTCGCGCTCGGTTATAAACATGAATATGTAAGAGTTTTTCATGTTGACCGTACCGAATCTCAGGAGATGAGGGATTCACAGGGGCACTGGCTAGTCAGTCAACCTTCGCTTTCGCTTACCCGTGATACTCGCGATAACCTCCTGGAACCGACCTCCGGGTATTATTTGAACTTCACTTCCTCAATTACGCCGCAATTTCTCGGATCCTCTGAAAATTATTATCGGCTTGAAGCCAAGGGTAGCCTCTATTATTCATTCTTGGACAAAGCGATTATTACCCATGTCGGGGGTAAAATCGGAACCGTTTCCGGCTTTAACTACAATGACGATGTTCCGATTTTTGAACGTTATTTTCTGGGCGGCGGCGACAGTATCCGCGGTTTTCCTTATCGTGAAATCGGGCACAACGATGTCAATGGGCACAATCTCGGAGGGCAGTCGATGCTGTTGGTTACTGCTGAAGTCAGCCATCCGATCTGGAATTTTATTCGTGGTGCCGCTTTTGTCGATATCGGCAATGCCTGGGAAAAATCTTACCGTTACGACATGAGCGGTATCAACGTCGGCGCTGGTTACGGATTGCGCATCAAGGTTCCTTACTTAAATGCGCCGGTAAGACTTGACCTGGCTTATCCGATTCTGAATAACCAGGACGATGTCAAAAATACCTTGCGTTTCCACTTCAATATGGGATTCGCGTTCTGATGTTCGACAAGCAGGAACTGAAATTTCCGGTTGACTGGGAGTTCAGAATTGTCACTGAACAGGATAAGCATCCGGGAGTATTTAATGAATTAAGCAAGGTTCTGACGAGCTTTAGAATTTGCGCGCCGCTGAAAACCGGACGCGAATCAAGCGGTGGGAAATATCTTACCTGCATGGTCAAGGTTTCCTTTCCGGATCGTCAGTACATGGAATCGGTTAGCGCGGCACTGGCGAAAGTACCCGGAGTGAAAATGGTGATTTGATTTCACACGACGTGGACTTAAAATTAGCGCGCGCATAATGCGCGCGTGAATTTTAAACAACAACTTCAAAAAACGTATTTGTCAACTACAGGTTGGAAAACATTCTATGCCCAATTATATTAAGTCTCGATATTTTACGCCTGAACCCGCAGGTTTTGTGATGATTTGCGGTAAAGCGGGTACACACCGGAAACACAGGAATATTGCCATGGATTTTGCTTTGAAAGCATTTGCAGTCCTGATTATTTTGTGCCTGATGTCTGTTGTCGCGCCAGCTGACGACAGTGAATCCAATTTAAAATTTCAAAAAGGACTGGAAGCCATAGAAGCGCGCAATTATTATGGTGCGGCAAAACGGTTTCTCGATGCTGAGTTTTTGGCTGATACGGTATCGCTGAAAGCAAAAGCGGTTCAAGCTGCCGTCGAAGCCTACCGGAAGGCAAATGTATATTACAAAGAATTTGAATGCATCGAGAAACTGCTTAACAGTTATCCAGCCCTGGTCAACTATCCTGCTTTGGTCGACCGCGAATATGAGATCGGAGATCTTTTTTTTGCCGGACATCGCGATCCTGCCTACTGGCCGCTGCGTTGGATTCCATGGCTGAAAGGCGAAGATCGTTCCGAAGAAATTTACAGCAAGGCGCTCAAGCATGCGCCTTTCGCGCAGTCGTCGCCGTTGGCCAAGTTGCGCTTGTCGGCACTGCTGATTGATCGTGGAAAACCACAGGAAGCAATGCCACATTTGCGGGAAATAATTGAAAAACACAGCAACTCCAAAGTCTGCAAGTTCGCTTATCTTGAGCTTGGTACAGCTCTTTTTGAATTGTCGCAGCGGGGCGATGGTGATGGTAAATATAACCAGGAATGTGTCAGGGTGATGAAAGAGTTTGTCCTGAAATTTCCGGATGCTTCAGAACGGGATTGGGCAGAGAAAATAATTTTAAAATCAAAAGACACAGCGGCTGAACGGATTCTCGGCATGGCCAAATTTTACGATCGTATCAACCGCCCGGATCCTGCCGAACGCTATTTGAATAGTGTTCTGCAAAAATATCCTGATACTGAGGCCGCCGAAAAATCGGAAGAGTTGTTGGTCAAAATGGATAAAACCTTCGCGCCGGAGGCATTTCGCCCTGAAATCGAAAGTCGCATTCAAACCTTTCCCAATGTGCCGATTCCTGAAGCGCATTCCGAATTGTTGGTGGTACCTGAAAACAGCGACGGTAAATGGCTGTTGCCGATTCGTGACTTGGGGCTTGACAAAGCCAAAGAATATCGCAAAGGAGCAGAAAATTGATGAAGACAAGATTATACAAATTTAAAGCGGTGATTGCGTCATTGAGTATGATGGCGGTGCTGGCGATGGCGGGTGGTTGTTACAACATCGGCTACATGGGACATCCGCAAATTGAAAGTATCGGCATTGCTCCGGTTACCAATCAAACGACCGGTTACAACGCCGCATTTGAAATGCGTAATCTGCTTTGCGAACAATTCATGAATGACGGCACGTATAAGTTGAAGGGACTCCAGGATTCTGATTGTCTGCTTTATGCGAACATCGTTGGTTTCGATGTTTCCAAAAGTCGAGATACCTCCCGCGACGACGATGTTACCTTCAGAGTTATTGAGTGGAATATCACAGTTACAGTCGAGTTTTCGGTGATTATTCCCGGTCGGAAAGAACCCGTTATCCCCAAACGTGAGGTTAGCGGTTCGGCAAGATTCCAGTCCAGCGGCGACATGGAAAACAGCCGTCGAAGCGGATTGCGGATGGCTTGCCGCAGTGCCGCGCAGACTATCGTTCAATATACTACGGAAGCGTGGTAGTCAATAGTTTTAAAATTTGCGCGCGCATAATGCGCGCGCGAATTTCACGATGCTGTATAAAGGAATATTATGCCGCTTTTAAAGGTCAGAAATCTATCAATAGAATTTAATAACGGCGGGAGATTTTTGCCGGTCGTTTCAGAGGTGTCTTTTGATGTCGGAGCGGGTGAAATTCTGGCTTTGGTTGGAGAAAGCGGTTGCGGTAAAAGCGTCAGCTGTATGGCATTGGCCGGATTGCTGCCGCGCGGCATAGCCAGAGTATCCGGCGAAATTGAGTTTACACATCGCGAAGCGGTCAGCTATCCGTTGCAGATGTCCGGTCGCGATCTGCGTAAAATCCGTGGTGGCGGAATTGCGTATATTTTCCAGGAACCGTCTTCGTCTTTGAATCCGGTGTTCAGAATCGGAGATCAGATTATTGAAGCTCTGGAACTTCACCGCCCTGAAATCAGCGATTATCAGAAGGAAGCGGTAAAACTCTTGAAACAGGTTGGCATACCGGCGCCGGAAACACGACTGCGCTCTTTTCCGCATGAGATGAGCGGAGGAATGCAACAACGGGTTATGATTGCGATGGCGCTGGCCGGCAAACCTTCTTTGCTGGTGGCTGATGAACCAACCACAGCGCTGGACGTTACTATTCAGTCGCAAATTCTGGAACTACTGCAACAGTTGCGCGTTGAACACCAAATGGGCATTATTCTGGTTACTCACAACCTGGGAATTGTTGCGGAAATGGCTGATCGGGTGGCGGTGATGTATGCCGGAAATATTGTCGAAACCGGATCCGCGACGGCGATTATTGAGAATCCGCAACATCCGTATACCAAGGCATTGCTGGCAGCAGTTCCGAAATTGCATCATTCCCAGGAACGTCTTTTTACCATTCCCGGCATGGTGCCGCAACCTGCGGATTTTCCACCTGGCTGCCGCTTTTCCGGGCGTTGTTCTGAAGCTGCGGCGCAAAACGAGGAGTTTCAGTCGCGGTGTCGCAACGAAAAACCGCATGCAATTGAGTTTGAGTCCGGACATTTCAGTAACTGCTTTCTCAACCCAGGGAGTAATGAGCAATGACCAACCGATCATTAATTCCGCTGATTCTGGTTCTGACGTCAATCGTAATCCTGACGGTGATACTGACCAATACCGGAACGGTTCGGCGTGAAATTGCCCGTAAGCATCAGGCGGATTTGCCGAAACCAGCCGACCGTATGCCGATCCGATTGCAACCGGACAATTCACTGAACCGATATTTGATTGAGTCAAAACCCGTAAATCCAGCTGAACGGTTGGCTCTTGACAAAATGACCATGAACGCTTCTGCCGCCATGCATCTGGAAAATTACGAAGCGGCAATCGACTTTGCCAGTACCACATTGGTATTTGATCCGCAGAATTATACAGCGTTATCGGTACTTGGAAAATCGTTATTTGTAACTAATCGCTTCAAAGAAGCTGAAGCGGTTTATATGCGTCAGGCTTTTTTCTATAAAAAAGATCCGGTAGTTTTAAGCAATCTTGGATATACCTACGCCCAATTGCGTAATTATAAAGCCGCACTGGAAATGCTTCAAAATGCATTGCGTTACGATTCCGAATCAGGTCAGATTCTATTGAGTATGGCTGGGATTTATGCGCTGGATAAACAGAAAAATGAAGCTTTAGAATATTTTTATCTTGCTTCACTGAAGTTGGGTACCAAGCTTCTTGATGCGATTGACGAGCCGATGTTTGACAATATCCGCGAAGAACCTGATTTTAAAAATATTACCAAGGCACTGGAAGCGCGGAGTTTGCAGAAATGAGCAAAATCAGAATTCTGTCGGAACAGGTAAGCAACCGGATTGCAGCTGGCGAAGTGATTGAACGTCCGGCTTCGGTTGTAAAAGAATTAGTAGAAAATGCGATTGATGCCGGGGCGACCAGAATAAGTGTTGCCATTGAAAAAGCTGGCGTTAAGCTGATTTCGGTTACGGACAATGGTTACGGCATGGATGCCGACGATGCGTTGCTTTGTCTGGAACCTCATGCGACCGGAAAAATCCGGGAAGAGTCCGACATTGACAATATCATAACACTTGGTTTTCGTGGAGAAGCCATACCGAGTATCGCCTCGGTGTCGCGATTTACCTTGAGAACACGACATGCCGATTCTCCTGACGGCACCGAGGTTGTCGTCAATGGGGGCAAGGCTGTTAAAGCCGAGCCGACCGGATGTGCGCCGGGTACCGAAATTATGGTGCGCGATCTTTTTTTCAATACCCCGGCAAGAAAAAAATTTATGCGTTCTGCCGCAACCGAAGAAAAACATATTCAGGAAGTGGTTTATCAACTTGCTTTGCCTTACCCGGAAATATATTTTGAACTGACTATTGACGGCAACCGGATTTTTTCATCGCCGGGCGCGCCGACCTTGGAGTCACGGATTACCACTTTTTTCGGGCGCAATTTTATGAATTCATTGTTGCCGGTAGCATATTCATCCGAAGGAATTACGGTGAACGGATTTACTGCACTACACGGATTTACACGCAGTTCGCGGCGTGAACAACGAACTTTTGTGAATGGACGCGCGGTAGAAGCTCCGGCACTATATCGCGGCATCCGTGAGGGCTATGGCGGCATGGTAGAAATTGGACGTTTCCCACCCGCAATAATTTTTATGCGCGTTGATCCGCATGATGTTGATGTCAATGTCCATCCGGCCAAAAGAGAGGTGCGCTTCCGGCACGAATATAAACTGTCCGGAATTATCGCTGAAGCCATCAAAACTGCTTTGCGTCAGGCTCCGGCACCCACAGTCAGTATTGATCCGGCAATTTCTTTGCGCGCGCTTCTTGATGCCTCTGAAATAGTCTATGAACAGAATGATGCGGAGCAACCGGCATTAGATTTTACGCCGCCACCTGCGGATACCGGATTTAATCATTTCGAAAGACAGATTAGAAACATTGCTCCGATAGCTGTTTCATCTGTAAATCATGAATTTGCGGATCAACCGTTGTCCCGGGATTTTGAAGAGAACCAGGAGCCGATGCTTCCGGGCAGCGGACGAATCAGGTTGCTGGGGTTTCTGGATTGTTCATATTTGGTTGCGATTGCCGATAACGGACTGCTGGTGGTTGACCAGCATGCCGCACACGAAAGAGTATTGTTCGAACGGCTGCTCAAAAACGCCGGAAAAGTCCCGGTTCAGAAATTATTGCTACCGATTACGCTTGAACTTTCACGCGCCGAAACCGCTTTCGTTGAAAAAAACCTCGACGCCTTCAGTAAAATCGGATTCGATATTGCACCGTTGAGCAGCAACACCATTATGCTGAATGGTGTTCCGGCATCGTTGAAACAGGAAAATATCGGCGGCGTCTTACGCGATACGTTGTCGGAATTGCTGGAAAATAATTCCGCAGCAAGCGGTTCGGTGGATGAGATAGCACTCGCTGCCTGCAAGGCCGCCGTTAAGGCGCATGATCTGCTGACCATGGATGAAGCGCGCGGCTTACTGAATCAGATGGCAAAATGTGACTTGCCGTTTTCATGCCCGCACGGCAGACCAACTATTATCAATATCTCAAAAGCGGAATTGGAAAAACGCTTCGGGCGACGTTGACCAACATTTACCAGTCGGTACGGTCATAATTGCGATAATTGACAGCTTCATATAGATGTGCTTCTTCAATATTCGGCGCTCCACCCAGATCGGCGATGGTTCTTGCCACTTTCAGAATGCGGTCATAAGCACGCGGGCTGAGGCTGAAACGCCGAATGGCATTGCGAAGCAAGGTTTCAGAACCATGTCCGATACGGCAACACTTCTGAAGATCTCGCGGCGTCATATGCGCGTTGCAAAAAATGCCGGTTCCGGCAAATCGTTCAGACTGAATCGCTCTGGCGACAATTACTCTTTTCAAAATGTCGGCGCTCGATTCACCATCGGGAACCTTGATTAATTCATCTTCATCAAGGCGCATGACTTCAACATGCAGGTCAATGCGATCAAGCAGCGGCCCGGATATCCGCCCGCGATATTTGCGAATTTCATTCGGTTTACATCGGCAGCCGTGTACGCTGGACATGCCGCATGGGCAGGGATTCATTGCCGCCACCAGAATAAATTTGGCCGGAAAGGTGTAATTTCCGTTGGCCCGTGAAACGGATACATTGCCGCTTTCAAGGGGTTGACGAAGAACTTCCAGCACGTTCCGCTTGAATTCCGGCAGTTCGTCCAGGAAAAGTACGCCGTTGTGTGCCCTGCTGATCGAACCGGGGGCAGGATTTTTTCCGCCTCCGATCATTCCAACATCGCTGGCAGTGTGATGCGGCGACACAAAGGGGCGGGTTCTCAAAAGCGGACGTCCTGGTTCGAGCATCCCAAGTACACTGTGTATGCGGCTGGTTTCAAGAGTTTCTTCCAGAGTCATCGGCGGCAGAATACCCGGCAGACGCATGGCAATCATACTTTTTCCGGTACCAGGAGGGCCGCAGAGCAGTGAATTATGTCCGCCTGCAGCGGCAATTTCCATAGCGCGGCGTGCAATGCTTTGACCTTTTACTTCGCAAAAATCGGGCTGACGCAGATTTGCCACATTGCCATCTTCTAGTTTTCCGGTATATGGAAGCATTGGTTTGCCGTTGAAAAAATCAACTGCATCCTGTAGATTGGCAATCGGAAAAACGGGTAAATCGCCGGCAGCCAGCGCGGCCTCGGAAGCATTTTCTTCCGGTACCAGCAATGCGTTCAGCTGTTTTTCTTCACGCATCCGCATGGCAATGGGCAGTACTCCCCGTATCGGGCGTACTCGTCCGTTAAGCGCAAGCTCTCCGGCGATTGCGGCCGCTGCCAGTTTTTCACGGTCAATAAATCCGGAAGCAGCCAGCAAGCCCATCGCAATCGGAAGATCAAAAGCGGTACCTTCCTTGCGGAGATCAGCGGGAGCGAGATTGATTACCGTCATACCCTGAGGATGCGGATAACCACAATTTTGCATGGCGGAACGTACCCGGTCGCGGCTTTCTTTGACCGCAGCATCCGGCAGTCCGACAATCGAAACTATCGAATTTTCACCGGCCTTGGTGGCATTGATTTCTACTTCGACCAGAAAGGCGTCAATACCGACAACAGCAGCCGAATAGGTTTTGGCCAGCATAAAATCTCCCTTGAGTTATTATAATGAAATTAAGTTAATGTAATACGTTTTTGGTTGCCGGCAAATCACGTTCGCAAATACTATTTTTAATGCCGATTGCGTTGATTCTAAGTTGTTTTCGGTATCGCGCCGGCGACGAACCCATAATCTGAGAAAAACGTCTGATGAAATGATAAGTGTCCAGATATCCGAGATCAGCGGCGATCTCAGAAATCGGTCGATTTGAAATCGCAAGCATTTCCACTGCTCGGTTCATCCGCAAATTGTCGATATAATTTTTAGGCGATACTCCCAGCTTGTCTTTGAAAATTTTTCTGAGATAATTTTCGCTGATATTGCAAAATTCCGCCATTTCGGAGACTGTCCACCATTTGGCAGGAGCGCGTTTGATTTCCCGTAACAGGCTTTCAAATGCCGAATGCGCCCGCGACTCCACAGCCTGTTCACTTCTGCTGTGATGATAAATTTCAAAAATCAGATTCAACAACATGCTGTTTGCTTCCAGATATGATGCGGTTGTGGATTCGCGAAGCTTATCGATTATCGGCAGCAGGAACCGTTCAGACGCGAAATTGAAACATCCATTTTTTATTATTCCTGCGTCAATGAGAGCATGAACCGTTTTTCCCGTGAAGCCGATGGAATCTTCAATAAAATTTCCCTTGTATCCGAAATAACTTTGTTTGAAATTTGGGGTCGCGGTTATCCACTGGCCCGGTAATATTTCTCTTGATCCGCCATGCTCGTTCCAATAGAGGCCGCGCCCTGCTGTCATCTGCGTAATTATTGCGAACGGAAACATTCGCGGAGTCGGCACGCCGCTTTGCCGTGGACCGCTTTTTACCCCGACATAATAACTGCAGATAAGTATTCCAGAATCAAGAATGTTTGTTCGCATTCCTGCGGGAACCGGAGTAATATTGATCTCACCGTTATCGATTTTGTAATCCATGAGGGTTGAATTATCCATTTTTTATTTGAATTAATCGAATATATTATGCTTGTTCAAGTTTTCAATCTTTAATATTAAAAAAGGATTCTTGCCAAAATGCACAAAAACTATCTGAATTGGACCCGTTCTGAAACTGAAGCTGAAATCAATACGATGCTTGACACGCTGTCGGAGGAATATCCGGTCTCTGAAGGTAATGATGGCATTGCTGTAAAATTCGTTCACAGCAATATTCCGGAATCGCTGAAAGTATCATCGCCGCATAATGGTGAAGTGACTATCGAATATGGTTCGCTTGCCGCCGCTGCTCGCGGAGTTGCCCATGCTTTGGCCGGCGAGTTGATTGAAGAGAACAGCAGCTTTTCCACGCTCGGGATAATGCTGGATTGTTCACGCAATGCGGTGATGACGGTGCCGTATCTGAAAAAATGGTTGCGGCGTCTCTCTTTGTTAGGCTATAATATGGTGATGCTTTATACAGAAGATACTTATCGCTTGCCGGACGAGCCGTATTTCGGTTATATGCGCGGCGGCTATACCTTGGAGGAAATGCAGGAAGTTGATGACTATGCGGCCAAACTGGGGATTGAAATGGTCGCCTGTATTCAGACGCTCGGACACTTGGAGCATGTTATTCGTTGGGATGCCTATCATGATATCAAAGATACGGATCGGGTACTGCTGGTCGATGAAGCAAAGACCTACAATCTTATTGAGAAAATGTTGCAGTTCTGGAGTAAGGCCTTCCGATCCCGGCGTATTCATGTCGGTATGGATGAAACCCATGATCTCGGTCGCGGCCGTTTCATGGATAAGTTCGGATATGAACGCGGCTTCGATATTTTTAACCGGCATTTGAGCAAGGTGTGCGATATCTGCAACGCTAATGACCTTAAGCCGATTATCTGGAGTGACATGTATTTTCGCATGGGTAACAAGACACAGAATTATTATGATCCGGCGACAGTTATTCCCGATGATGTAAAAGCTAAGATTCCGGTGGAAGCGACCTTGTGTTACTGGGACTATTACCATCGTAATGAAGAATTTTACATCGACTGGATACGGCGGCATCGCGAGTTGGGAAGCGAACCAGTGGTAGGATCCGGGGTTTGGACTTGGGCATGCATGTGGTATGATCACGAACAGACCGTGGCTACGGTAACACCATGTCTGAACGCTTGCAGAAAGGAAAACGTGAAAGAGGTTTTCTTCACAATGTGGGGCGATAATGGCGGTTATTGCGAATATGATTCTTCATTGGTCGGACTTGCCTGGGCTGCTACGCTTGCTTACGGAGGCGACGGCTCCAATGCTGAAACTGCACCGCTTTTCGAGGCGGTATGTGGTGGGTCTTATCGTGATCAGCTGACGGCTTCCGGAATTATGTACAGTATGGTCAAAAATAAAGATATTGTGCGTTTACTGACCCCACTGATAATTTGGGATGATCCGATGCTTGGTATAGTTTGGAATGAATACAAGTTTTTCGATAAAGATATTTGGCAACATATCAGCGGCAGAATGACAGACATTTATCAGCAACTGGCGCCGTCAGCGGGCAACATTGAGGCAGGCGATATTGATTATGCGCGCAGTATATGTGACTTTATCGTTAAGAAAATCGCCTTACGCGAGGTTTTGCTCAAGGCTTACCAGGAAAAGGACACCGTCTCACTTGACGAAATAGTGAAGGTTAAAATCCCGGAAACCATTGCCGCGCTGGATACCATGACTACTCTATTCCGCCGCCAGTGGTTGCGTCGAAACAAGCCATTCGGGTTGGAGGTTATGCAAATCCGTTTTGCCGGACAATCCGCAAGACTGAAAGAAACCGCGCTACGGATCACTGAATTGCAGGATGGGAAAATCAATTCAATTCCTGAAATTGAAGGCTACCGGATCAATCCTGAACCGTTAGGACAGATTTATAACACTTATGTACATAATGCTTCAGGAAGTCAAATCTGAAAATTGAAAAGTTTTTTCAGAAGATGGTACATCCATCTAAACCCGGCTGGTGACAGTACAAAAGCCGGGTTCATTTGTTTTTTTTTGGGGTCAGCTGAAGTCTGAATCAGATCAGAGGTTAACCCATTTTCCTGTTCTGGAAGATTCATAGCATGCCAGCACCAATTTAGCGGTTCCCGCGGCAGCTTCTCCTGATACATAGGGTTCACGTCCGTTGCGAATGGCGTCAATAATATCGGCAATCTGTGCCGGGTGACCACCGCCGTAATATCCTTTGCTAACCTGAAGGGCATCATCCAGTTTGCAGTCTGAAAAATCTTTTATGACTTTTTCTTTTAAAGACGAATCGACAAAATCGACATACGAAGGAATGAAATCAGTGTATTCCATAAAGCCTTCAGTGCCGGTTATGGTGTAGCCGCTGCGCCAGGTAACGGATTTACTGCCGGAGGTGGCAATGACGGTGCCAAGAATTCCGGAACGGAAACGCAACGCGATGGCAATGGTGTCTTCTGTTTCAATGACACCTTGATGTACGAAATTATCATAAGATGCGGCTACAGACTCAATGTCGCCGAAAAAATAACGCAACAAATCCAAATGATGAATTGATTGGTTAATCAATACTCCGCCGCCCTCATTAGCCCAAGTCCCGCGCCATGCGTCATTTTGATAATATTCGTTGGTGCGCAGGCAGCTGACATATAAGCTGCAGGTAAGGATTCGACCGAATTTTCCGGATTGAATCAAATTGCGCAGATAGCGGTTGGTGGGTTCACAGCGATGCTGAAAAATTCCACTGAAAACCAATTCCGGACGTTTCCGGTGCGCATCCAGCATGGCATCAATGCCGGACTCGGTTGAAGTCAATGCTTTTTCGCAGATGACATGTTTTCCGTGTTCAAGTGCCGCAACCGTAATTTCCGCATGGCTGAAATGATCAGTACAGACACTGACACAGTCAACTTCCGGATCCATCAGTATCGCGCGGTAATCTGTTGTACAATTAGGAATGGAATATTGGGCTGCCAGTTTTTCGGCTTTGTTCAGGTCCAGATCGCAAAGATGTTTGATTGAAAGATCGGGGATTTTAATAAAGCTCTCGATATGAGTGGGGGCGATAACTCCGCAACCGATTACGGCACAAGTAACATGTTTCATGATTCAAAAACTCCATAATTATGGTATAAGAAAATATAAAAGATAAATCTTTTTGCAGTAATTACAAATGGGAAGCATAAGGTTTTCGGGGGAGCGTTTCTGACTAAATCATTTTAACGAAGAGCTGTTATGTGGAGCCGGGTAATCTGTTGTTGTTTCTCGATCATAAATTCGCGAAGGTGGGTAAACCTTGGCGCTTGACGAATATTATTGACCGCCATTGCGACTGAACGGCGATCACCGATTAGAATTAATAATTTTTTGGCCCTGGTCATGCCGGTATAAAGTAAATTGCGCTGGAGCATCATATAATGTTGAGACAGCAACGGCATGATTACCGCGGGGAACTCGCTTCCCTGAGCCTTATGAACGGTAACGGCATAAGCGAGGCTGAGTTGATCGGCTTCAAACATATTGTATTCAACTGATTGATTCGAGTCAAACATGACAATGAATTTTTTTTCACGGAAATTAATATGGGCCAGCCTTCCCATGTCACCGTTAAAAACGTTTTTCTCATAGTTATTGGAAATTTGCATAAGCTTGTCGCCCGCCTTAAAGATACGTTCGCCGATTTTGAAATGCGGTTTCAGACCGGGATTCAAAGTATCCTGCAAAACCGCATTTAAATTCAAGGTCCCGCAGCTGCCGCGGTTCATGGGGGTAAGAATCTGAATATCATCGACCGGATTTAGCCCAAAACGTTTCGGGATGCGTTCTGCAACTAATTTTTTGATAATATCCAAGGTTTTTTCGGTGTCATCCTGTTCAATCCAATAAAAATCAGTTAATTCGCTTTTGGCGCGGTTTCGAAGCGGCGGTACTCCAGCATTAACCCGGTGTGCGTTCATGATAATCTGGCTGCCGGCACCTTGGCGGAAAATTTTTGATAGATGTGTAGTTTTAATAATTTGGGATTCGATAAGTGCGTTCAGTACTTTGCCGGGGCCAACCGAAGGAAGTTGATCGGCATCACCAACCAGAATTACTGAAGTGCCGGGCTTGACTGCGGAAAAAAGCGACCAGGCAAGTAAACAGTCGAGCATCGAAACTTCATCTACAATCAGCAGATCGCAGGGCAACGGTTTTTGAGCGTTGAAAACAAAATTTCTGGCGGCGGGATCCCATTTCAGCATACGATGAATGGTTTGCGCGGGAGAGCCGGTTGATTCGGACATTCTCCGTGCTGCCCGTCCTGTTGGTGCCGCCATATAAGTTTTGAGCTTTGCTGCTTTTGCCCTGCGGACGATCTCGCCGATAACAGTGGTTTTTCCGACTCCGGGACCTCCGGTAATTATATTAAGAGGTTCACGGCAAACTTGCATGACCGCAGAAAATTGTTCTTCACTAAGCGCAAGCCGAGGCGAGGTCTTGATTTGTGCCATGCGTAATCCGGCAAATTTTTTTGTCATGGCCAGCTGAACCATGATTTTTGAAGTTTCGTGCTCGGCAATGTAAAGCAGGCGCGAGAACACCAATTCGCCATGTTCGTGATCGGGAATGATTACAATTTGTTTTGATGATACGGCGCAACTGAGTTCGGCAACGACTTCTTCCATCGGTACGTCTAGGGTTTTAGTTGCAAACTGTAAAAAATCAATTTTTGGATAACAGACATGCCCTGCCGCTGAAAGCTGGTCCAAGGTATAATTTATCCCTGCCCTGATGCGAAATGGAGCATTTTTGGTAATATTCAATCCGGCGGCAATCCGATCTGCCATAATAAACCCGATACCATCAATGTCGCTGATCAATTGATAAGGGTTGGCACGAACTTTTTCTGCCGCGGCATCACCGTACTGTCGATAAATGCGCATACAAAATGCCGTGCTGATACCAAGTCCCTGCAGAAAAATAAAAATATCACGTTGTCGGCTGTGGCTTTGCCATGACTGCCTGATTTGTTCGATGCGTTTTTTTCCGAGTCCTCGAACTTCGCGAAGCCGGCCGGACGAATGGCTGAGGATTTCCAGTGTCTGTGCTCCGAAACGATCGACAATGCTTTTGGCGTTTTTGGGCCCGATACCGGGAATCGCGCCGGATCCAAGGTAACGGGTAATACCTTCTGGCGTTGATGGCAGGAGAAAACGATATGAATCGGCGCGGAATTGACGTCCGTATTCAGGGTGGCTTTCCCAGTGTCCGCTAAGTTCAATGTCACGTCCGGCATAAGCGCCGAAAATATTGCCGGTCACGGTATGTTCGACACCCTGACGGTCGACAAGACGAAACACGGTATAGGTTTTATCTTCGTTTTCGTACACGACACGGATAATTTCACCAGAGAGCATCTGAGTGGTGAGTCCACCTGGAGTTTCTTCCTCTTGTAGTGTCAGTTCGTCGTTCATATAGTTTCCGCGTAAAAAATGGAATCAAAAATAAATGAGAGTGGGATAATTATCAAAATTTCCCCGGATGAAAGCAGGCACAGAAGTGTTTGTTATCACTGCCCGTAGCAGATAATTCCGGAGTGTTTTGGGCACATTCTGCAGTTGCGATGGGACAACGCGGGTGAAAGGGGCATCCGGATGGCGGCGTGATTGGCGAAGGAACATCGCCTGGTAAAATGATTCTTTTGCGTCCATTCCGGTCTATAGCTGGCACCGCAGACAACAGTGCGTTTGTGTACGGGTGTAACGGTGTACGGCATATTGCCCGGGCAGTACCGGTTTCAACTATTTTTCCAAGATACATGACCATAATGCGTTTGCTTACATGTTCAACTACTGCTAAATCATGGGCGATAAACAAAAATGAAACTCCGGTCTTTTCTTGTATATCCTGCAACAGATTAATAATTTGAGCCTGAACACTGACATCTAATGCAGAAACAGGTTCGTCGGCAATGATAAATTCCGGCTCAACGGCCAATGCGCGGGCAATACCAATGCGCTGACGCTGTCCGCCGCTAAACTGATGCGGATAACGGTGCATTTGGGCGGCATCCATGCCTACCATGCCGAGAAGCTCAGCGACTCGTTCGGCACGCTCCACACGATTTCTGTTAGAATGGAGTTTTAAAACTTCATCCAATGCCCGGAAAATAGTCATGCGCGGATTCAGCGAACCGTAAGGGTCTTGGAAAATCATTTGGAAATTTTTTCGCGCGCGACGCAAGGCCCCGCCGTTCAGCGATCCGATATTAATCTCGTTTAGAGTAATACTGCCTTCGGTAGGATTTTCCAGCTTGACCAGCGCTCTGCCCAGAGTACTTTTACCGCATCCACTTTCGCCAACCAGTCCCAAGGTTTCACTTTTTTCAAGGTAGAAAGAAACGCCGTCAACAGCCCGGACATATTTTTTCGGAGAAAACCAACCGGCTTTAAGCGGATACCAAACTTTAAGATTTTTAACTTCCAGCAGTGGCATTGGTTTATCTGGAATCTTTGGCAAGCTCACAGCTCATAAAGAGAGCAACAGCCCAAATGCTGCAAAAAACGGTATAAAAAAGAGTATAAATCGCGCCCCAGGCCAAATAGGAGGTCGGAATTATTTGATTGCCGGCCAAGGCATCAGCCATCCAGAAAAACTGCCAATTGGGAAGAATCGCATAACAAATATAGGAAAAAAGAGCCAGTAGCGGAGATCCCGTAGCGATATCTTGAAAAAGATAATTAGAAAGCAGTCCGAGAAAGAAAATCAGCGAACACACTACCAAGTTTGGAACCATGTCCAGCCTGGTCGAAAATACCACCGTCATGGTCGACATGACAATAATACAGAAGAACAACAAAAACAATGCTCTGGAAAGATTCATTAAACTCATTTCCGGATGTTCGGCGAAGAAATATACCCCGACCAGAAATAATGGCATGGTTATCAGAAGTGCAAAAAAGCTAACCGACGGGAATGGCATTGATTTCAGGTAATTCATTATCATTCCAAGCAATGAGCATGCTATCAATATTCCGAAATAAATGAAATAAATCGTCATATCAAAACGGAATTGATCTTTAGCAATGTAAACTGAAATGATAGTGGCAGTATTGCATAGAAAGATAAACAGGATTGACGCAGCTGTCGTGCCGCATATTTTGGCCATTATAAAGCTCCAGCGCTCAACCGGTTTGGACATCAACAGCAAAACCGTGCCATTACGCATTTCCCTGGAAACAGTATGTCCTGCACATAAAACTGCGGCAAAAAGCCCAAACACCATTGAGGTCGCCATTGAACTGTCGACAACCAGTTTAAGCTGTTCGGAAAACACAAACAAAGAGACAGACGGAAAATGTCCGATCAATACCAGCGCAGTAACCAGCAGAATGAAAAAAATCGGTTCGCGAATACACTCTCTAAAGGTATTTCTGGCGATCTGAAAAAAGTTTAACATTTTGTTCCGGTTAAATTTATTTGTCTTCGACCATTTGCGGATCAACCATTGGGGCATTCGGCATTACAACCGGCTCTTCAGGCAAATCATCAGAAACTTCAGCCGTGGTACCGGTTTCAGTGACCGACACTTGTTTGCGTACAGTTTCTTCTTCAGGAGCTGATTCTTTAGGTTCGCCAACTTCAGTAATAGCGTCAGCCGGGACACCGGTGCCGCTGGTGTATTCCGCAGGTACCGAAATATCTTCAGAAGAAATTATTTCAAAAGCCGGAGCGTTGGACGGCTCTCCTTCCGGACGATAGAATCCCATTTCGATTTTCTGGTTAAGCCGCGAATAGTCAGATGATAAATTAGGTAAATTCATTAATTCGCCGATAGCAAAGGCGGCTTTGTTCCAGTCTTTTACCGGGATTATAACAATCGGGATTTTTTTATCGATTTTTGCAAGATATTTTCTTGGTACATAAGACTCATCGCCAATAACAATAACTTTGTCAGGATTGGCAAAATTGATGAAACGACCGACATTGTCTTCAGTAATCTGAAGCGCAGGGCGGCGTGGATTAACCGGGCAGAAAAAAATGTTTTGCTGACCCTTGGCCGGAAGTAGAATATATGGCTGGCGTGATCCGTTTTGAATCAGATCGGCCATCAATCGGCTTTTGGTATAGTTCGAAACTACTATAATGGTTCTGATATCTTGTCGTGGACCCTTCATCCAATTAACAATTCTTTTAGGGTTGGCGGAGGCAGAAAAAACCAAACCCAGCAAAAGTCCCATTACCGGCATAATTCCAGTCAGCATTTTTTTCATGATAACGTTCCTTAATTTCAAAAAGATGACCTGTTTCGTATGCCTGCCGATTGGCAGAGCAGTGCAACGAAATAACATATACTGTAAATTCACTTGCGCAAATAAAAATTGTAAAAAATCGGAGTTTGAAGTTTTAAATGAAATATTTTTAAGTTTTTTTGCGGTTGCGCTGAAGCACTCCGGATAGTATATTAACATGCAACTATTAAAATTCAACTTTTGACCACGAGGATTCTCTACATGAACGCTTATCTTGAAGATTTTATGGATCATTTTAAATTTGAAGGGCTTACCTTTGACGATATTTCGCTGGTTACTCAATATGCAGATTTTGCCCCTAACGATGCGGATATGAATACCCATTTTACCCGCAATGTCCGAATGAATATTCCTTTTATCAGTGCCGCTATGGATACGGTTACCGAAAGCGGAATGGCTATTGCGATGGCGCGCCTGGGCGGGATTGGAGTTATTCACAAGAATCTTTCTGTCGAGCAGCAGGCGGAGGAAGTGCGGGTTGTCAAGCACTATCTTAACGGCATAATCAAGACACCTGCCACCTTCAACCCTGATCAAACCGTAGCGGAAATGCTTGATATCAAGCAGGAGCGGCGTTATTCATTCTCCGGTTTTCCAATTGTTGATGAAAAGCGGCGTCTGGTAGGTATGGTTACCGCCAGAGATATTAAGTTTTTGGCTGATTACAGTGTAAAAATTAAAGATGTGATGTCGAGAAATCCGGTCACCGCCAAAGCTGGGACTTCGATGCCGCAGGCATATCGGATTATGATGGAAAACAAGGTGGGAAAATTGCCGATGGTTGATGAAAACGGAGTTTTGACTGGATTATACAGTTTCCAGGATGTCCGTACCCTGATTGACAATGAAGAGCCCGACTATAATCGCGACGTTCATCACCAACTCAGAGTTGCTGCCGCTATCGGACCATATGACGAAGAGAGAGCTGAAGCACTGGTAAATGCCGGTGTCGACGTAATGGTGCTTGATACGGCGCATGGCGAAAGTAAAAACGTCATTGAAACTGTGAAGATTTTTAAGCGCAATTATGGTGATCGCGTGGATATCGTGGCGGGAAATATCGCAACGGCAGAAGGGGCAAAATCCCTTCTCGAAGCAGGCGCAGATGCCATTAAAGTCGGTATCGGACCTGGATCAATTTGTACAACCCGGGTCGTCGCCGGTGTCGGCGTTCCACAGTTGACCGCAGTTTATGCAGCCGCCAAGGCGGTTGGCGGAGAAGTTCCGATCATTGCTGATGGGGGCATTAAGCAGTCTGGTGATGTCGCCAAGGCATTGGCGGTCGGTGCCTCCTGTGTGATGATGGGATCTGTTTTGGCCGGTACTGCGGAAAGCACAGGAGAGGTAACACTCCATCATGGTCGTCGCTTTGTAATTTACCGCGGTATGGGAAGCCTGGAAGCAATGAAAACCGGCAAGGCATCACGAGAGCGTTACGGTCAGGTTGACGTCGATGACGAGAAAAAACTGGTACCGCAGGGCATAGAAGGGCTGGTTCCGTATCGTGGCCCGGTCGCTGATGTCATTTTTCAGTTTACCGGGGGTCTGCGTTATTCTTTGGGATATTGCGGAGCCCGCAATCTCGTAGAATTTCAGAAAAAGGTCAAAATGGTGCGGGTTACCAATGCGGCATTGCGTGAAGCTCATCCGCACGATATCACGATGCTGAAAGATGCGCCTAATTATTCAGCGCAGTAACCAGAGAGAATAATGTCTGATCTACTGAAAGAAAAGCTTGATAAACGAGTTCTTATTTTTGATGGTGCCATCGGTACTGAATTGTACAAGCGTGATTTTTTTGTTAACACCTCATATGAGGGGTTGGTGCTGACAAATCCGGAGCAGGTCAAGGAAATACATCGAAACTATATTGATGCCGGCGCAGATGTTCTTACCGCCAATACTTATGGTGCCAATCGCAATAAATTACGCCGCTTCGGACTTGGCGACAAAGTTGTGGAAATCAATCGGGTTGCAGTCGAGCTGGCACGTCAATGTTGCGGTACTGAAAATCTTATCGGCGGTTCAGTCGGGCAAATCGGTGAAAGTTCATACGGACATCCGATTTCTGACGAATTGGCTCAGGAAATCATTCAGGAACAAATTGGTGCTTTAAAAGAAGCCAGTGTCGATTTTATTATCTTTGAATCTCTTTCCACCGAAAAAGCCGTGACTGACGCCTTGACCGCAATCGCCGGTTTCCCGAAACTGCCTTATCTAATCAGTCTGACCGGACCTCGTGAACCGGACGCCGGCAATCAGTTCTGGGCCAATATAATGTCTCAAATTAAAGCTGCTCCGCATCAGCCGACTGCCGTCGGTCTGAATTGTGGAACCGGAGCAGAAGGTATGCTGTCCGCACTTGAATCGCTGTTGCCGCTTTGCCCGTATCCGATAGTGGTTCAGCCCAATGCCGGAATGCCCAAAAGTGTCGACAATCGGATGATTTATATGTGCAGCCCGGAATATTTGACTACTTACGCGGTGCGTTATGTTAATCTTGGCGCTCGCGGCGTAGGCGGTTGTTGCGGCACTGGTCCGGAACACATCCGGGATATTGCGCGCAGTATTCGGCCGTTGGCGAAAAGCATGGCGAAAACGACGATAGAGTTGTCGGAACCCCAGCTTCCTACCGTCGAGCCAGTTCCATTGGAACAGCGTTCAAAACTGGCGGCCAAGCTGGTGCGCGGCGAATGGGTGACCACCATTGAGGTGACGCCGCCGCGCGGGTTTGCGCTAGGAGACGTCATTGAAAAAGCGGTGCAATGCCGGAATGCCGGGGTTGACGCTATGAATATTCCCGACGGTCCGCGAGCCAGTTCACGAATTTCTCCGCTGATAACGGCCATCGAAATTCAAGAAAAGGCCGGGTTGGAAGTAATTTTGCACTTCTGCTGCCGCGACAAAAACCTGATCGGGATGCAGGCAGATCTGCTGGGCTGCGCCTGTAAAAAAATCAATAATATTTTATTCATTACCGGAGATCCGCCTAAGCTGGGGGATTATCCGTTTGCGTCGGCGGTTTTTGATGTCGATTCGATAGGAATTCTCAAGGTTCAATCCCGACTTAATCAGGGAGTTGATATCGGCGGGAAACCAATAGGCGCGCCGACGTCTTTCTGCGGTGGTGCCGGAGCCGATCCTAATTCGCTGGACATGAAGCGTGAATTGCTCCGTTTACGCCAAAAAGTTGAGGCTGGCGCCGAATTCATCATTACGCAACCGGTTTTTTCTTCCGAATCATTATTGGAAATGCTTGAAAAAATGTCTGACCTGAAAGTTCCGGTGATTGCGGGAATTTGGCCACTGGCCAGTTACCGCAACGCTGAATTTATGAAAAATGAAGTTCCGGGTGTGGTGGTTCCTGAAGAAGTGATGACCCGGATGGCCAAAGCCGACAGCAAAGAAGAACAGCGTCAAGTCGGAATTGCCATTGCCCGTGAAAGCATCGCAAAGATTCGACATGCGGTCCAGGGCGTTCAGGTCAGTGCGCCGTTTGGCAATGTCAACACTGCGCTGGAAGTTTTGAAGTGAAATTAGCGCGCGCATAATGCGCGCGTGAATTTTAAAATATCAGTTACGCAGAGAATCAGCTGCGGAATTCAAAATCAGGAGGAGGTCGTGATGGATATTAAATTGAAAGATGCACTTACCGGCAGGCGTTCTATCAGACGTTTCAAGCAGAAAGATGTTTCCGAAAGTGAGATCACCGATATTATCGACATGGCCCGCCTTTCAGCCAGCGCTGGCAATGCACAGCCATTGCGCTATGTAGTGGTCCGCAGTAATTCTTTGGTAAAGTCCGTTTTTGACAACGTTGCCTGGGCTGCTTATATCAAACCGTTGCGCACTCCGAAATGGGGAGTCAGCGCACCGCGGTGTTTTATCGCGGTAACAGCTCCGGCCGGATTCAGTAATATGGCTTTCGCTGATGCCGGTGCAGCAATACAGTCACTGATGCTGGCGGCACATGGGAAAGGGCTTGGCGCCTGCTGGATTGGAGCGTTTGACCGCAGTAAAATTGATGAACTGCTGGCGATGCCTAACAACCGGCAAGTGATATTTTTGGTGGCGCTTGGATATCCTGATGAAAATCCTGTTTCGCAAAACATTGCCGCAAACGAAAGCATCAAATATTATCTTGACGAAAAAGATTGCCTGCATGTTCCGAAAATCCGGACTGCGGATTTGATTGAATGGCTTTGAATCTGATTTTTGATTATTGGCTATGCGCAAAAAATACTGCAAATTGAGGGAAAGTTTTGCTCCGGATAATTGATTTGGCGGCTATCGGCGGTACTTTAACAGTTTTACAAAACCACAATAAACGGACATTGATTTTATGAATAATTCAGAGGTTAAAGTTCTGGTGATTACCGGATTCGGGCTGAACTGCGAAAATGAAACTGCTACCGCTTTCAATTATTGCGGCGCAACTGCAGAAAAACTGCATTTAAATGATATTCTGGCGGGAAAAAGAAGCCTGAATGAATTTCATATTCTGACTTTTATCGGCGGGTTTTCATTTGGTGACCATCTCGGGTCCGGCTCCGTTTTTGCTAATCGGGTCAAATATAATCTGCGTGACCAGCTGAAACAATTTATTGCGGACGGCAAGCTGATTATCGGTATTTGCAATGGTTTCCAAACCCTGACGCGGCTTGGAATGGTTCCGGCGCTGAATGGTGAATATTTTACTCAACAGGCAGCGTTGGCTCACAATGACAGCGGGGTATTTCGCGACGACTGGTGTTATCTGAAAGTTAATGCCGATTCGCCATGTGTATTTACCAAAGGGGTTGACCGGATAAGGCTGCCGATTCGCCATGGTGAAGGAAAATTTGTTGCCGACGCCGCGACTCTGGACATGATCGAAAAAAATCAGCAGGTGGTATTGCGATATACCGACGCCGATGGTTCAATCGCGACTGATTTTCCGGCTAATCCGAACGGTTCCTTGAACTCAATTGCGGGTATTTGCGATGCTAGCGGTCGGGTTTTCGGGTTAATGCCGCATCCTGAAGCATTTTTGTCGCCCTTCAATTCGCCGACCTGGACCGTTGACAAGTTGAAAGGAAACTTGCCGAAAGAGGGTGAAGGGGTAGTTTTCTTCCGAAACGCGGTAGAGTTTGCCGCGGCCAATTTAACCCGAAAATAATTAAATGAATTTACGGACCGAGTTTTTTTTGGCAAAACGCTATCTCCGTCCGGAGCGTAGCGCCGTATCATTGATCGCGGCAATTTCATTGTTAG
>Ga0265294_10002583_pt1 | contig 23718 bp, 20 predicted proteins | sample MunlanPumphouse3_FD_192504 | JGI IMG/M metagenome (GOLD analysis project Ga0265294, IMG submission 192504) | Groundwater microbial communities from a municipal landfill in Southern Ontario, Canada - Pumphouse #3 | ecosystem: Environmental > Aquatic > Deep subsurface > Groundwater | place... | reverse complement strand
AAAAGCCGGAGATTTTGCGAACGACACGGAAAACTCCGGCAGTTCGGTGTCACAAAAAATCGACCGCGAGGTTACAGTAGAGGTAAATGACATAGAAAACGTAGCTTTCGACGCCTCAATAATCCCTGAGACTTATGATCTCAATCAGGGGCAATCTTTGAAAATCAGGGTTATCTATGACAATCAAGGAAACGTAGAAATAACACCTCAGATCAGTTTAAAAATCAAACAAGGAGATAATACCGTCTACAGCGCCATATTCCCCTACCCGGATAATCAACCGAAAGCAGGACCATATTCCCTCTTTGAGATTCCCGCATTGGAAATCCCAACCTCCCAACTGCAGAACGGTAAATATGATGCCGTCTTCACCATAGCCGAAGGGGAAAAATATTCCATAGACAAAGACTTCAGATTCTCAATTGGTATGGTCAAAGCGGCAAGCACCTCTGCCCCCTCTTCGACAGACTACCCATTGGGAGTTTCTCAATTCACGATCGTCCTCGCCACTGTTTTCGCCATATACCTGATTTTCCGCCCGAAGATAAAAGATGGGATAAAGAAATACCGGGAGGCCGCACAGAAGTCTGAGACATAGCCGCGAAGAATAAATATATTTGAATTTTGGAAAGACGCGATTTATATCGCGTCTTTATTATGGATAAGAAAACATTGGCGTCTCTCGCAGAAACAATATCGTAATACCCGGATGTTATAAAACGAAACTCCAGATCTTTCAGCTGAACAAAATTCTGTAATTGCAAATAAAGAAGGGCAACCGCATTCTAAGCGGACCAAAATCGAAAAATCCCAAGATTTATGTCATTCTGAGGTACCCCGAAGAATCCCGTTACTCCCGCATAGCAGAGCAATTCTTCGCTTCCGTTCAAATGACACATAAAAAATTATTTAAGCCCCCCCATTGCGGTAGCTCGTTTTAAAAAAAACCAAAACACCTGATTAAAAAAACAAACCTTAAGGCGAGGTTCGTTTTTTGTAATAATAAAAGCAAGGTTCAATTTCTTACCAGAAAAGCTGTATGGCCCTTGAAGTATTCTTATATGTACCAATAATATCTATCTTCAGAGTAGTCGGGCTGGCATCAGAAACGACAGCTGTGGCAATACCATTTTCTGCAACAAAAAGATTATCGAGAACAATTGATGTTCCCGCCGTCGGCTGAGGTTCTGCCGGATCTAGGCCTGACAAATAATAGAGAACATTCTCCGTTCCTGAATCCGCAATATAATAGGATTGCACTGAGCTTACCGCACCGACGGAAGCCTTTGTTTGTTTAAGAAGGCTTCTGGAGATATAAAGACTCACAAACAGAACCAGAAACAATACCACGAAAATAATAAACATAATTACCTGCCCGGAATCTTTCTTTAAAAGTTTGGTTTCGATTGTCATATGCGAATTTTATTTGTATAATCTCGTCGACACACTGGTCTGCAAGACCGCGCTTACATCCTTGTCTTTCTTGGACCGTATCTGCATAGACACAGTAACCAATGGCTGGGTATCTGTAAAAGTCTGCGAGGTAGAAAACTTCAGCGCCATAACCTCGATGTCAGCAGAGCTGACGACTCTCTCGCCCGTCGAATCACCCACCGAAAAATACTTCCCCGTAGAACTACACGCGCCGCTTGCATCGGCAAGGCAATAATGGATGGGAACTCCGGTGTGATCCGTAAAATCCAGCCGGTAAGCATCATGAAAATTTTTCTGGGTATCATCGATATTGGTCGCCATCCTGATTTCACGTGAAACTATTTCAAGCAGATAGGCCTCCTCCCGCTGAACGTTTTGCATTTCTATTATCTTCTTTTGATAATAAAAACCTTTCGTGAATGTGTTCATAACCGTCACGAGCAGAATACAAAATATTCCCATTGCCACCAGCATCTCTATTAGGGTAAATCCTTTATTATTCATAAGCGCTAATTAGTATACCAATTATTGTAAAGATATGAGACTATCTGCACTTTGCTATCATTGCTTCCATAATATACAGCCACAGTTACCTTGATCTTGTCGATATCTGGCCTTTCGATATCAATCAACCTTCTAAAATGAGTGTCTTGCCAGCTTGATGGACGATTCGCATCATTATAGGATAAGTCGGTAGTTTGGACATAGACACCATCCAGAAGAAATATCCGCTGTTTATAATATTCCTCCTCCCCAAGGCCTGTATTTTCCAAACTCCACCCCTTCGCCAGGTCGGAAGGATCAATCACATTCAAAACCTGATGGGAGCCGGCACCGATTCCATTATCCCAATTGGCGGCCCCACCCGCGAACCAATTGGTATCCCTCTCATTTTTGATAATTTCCATTGCCTCTTGCGCTAGGTATGAGGCGGTGGTCTTATCGCGACTGGCAATCTCTACCCTGATATTGCTGGCAAATACGGCCATCACCCCTACGAACGCAAAGGCAACGATTCCGACAGAGACAATAACCTCCATCAAAGTGAAGCCTTTGTCCTTATTATCATATTTTTTGAAATACATATATAGTCGCAATTAGTTGATAATAAGTCCGGAGGAATTTGCTTTGACTACTCCCGTGTCATCGGCACTGTTCATATAGGTAATTTCCAATTCAACATTAGTATTCAATTCAGCTATGAATATCTTGCCGTATGGAGGCGTGCTTACATAATCCACGCTATCCACTTCGGTACCATTCACAGTCAATTTGGAAATATGTACCCCATCCACCAAATCGATTTGTTCATAAAATTCATAATCGGCACTTCCGGCGGGATAAGAGTCATCATAAAGATAGTTTGGATCCACGGCATGTCTCTTATCTCCGAATACGGTGTAATAATCCTTGTCTTTCTGAAAATGAATTCCGTATCCTCCGATAGGAGAAGGTGACCCGTCCGGAAACTTCTTGGTATTCAATGTATAGGTCTGCACGTACCTGATATCGTTCACTATCTGCGTCTTTGCGTATTTCATCGCTTGCGCATTCTTATTGCTCGCATACTTCGGTACGACTATAGCGCCCATAATCGTCATAATGGCCAGCACGACCAACAGCTCGATCAAGGAGAAACCTTTTTTGTTATTATTGCTCATAAATTTTAAATAGTTTCTGTCATTTGATAAATCGGCATAATAATTGCCGCCACCAAAACTCCTACTCCACATCCCAGAACCAAAATGAGAATAGGCTCAATGATTGCCGTTACACCATCAACCGCGATATCAACTTCTTTCGTATAAAAATCCGCTACATCCTTCAAGACTGTATCGATTTTTCCTGTCCTCTCTCCGATGTTCAGCATTTTAGAAATCATGGGCGAAACATATTTATTATTCTCAAAAGCGTAAGCAATCGACCCTCCGACTTTCACATCCTCCACACTCTCGAGGATTATTTTCCTGTAGACACTATTACCTGCCACGCTAGCTGAGATTTCTAAAGCGTTTACGATATTCACCCCACTGCCGATCAGCATAGACAGATTGTCGGCAAAACGCGCCAGATAATATTTCTTAAAAAGATCATTGAAAGGTGGCATCGACAGGCAGAACAAATCTACCTTCGCTTTTCCTGCCGGTGTTTTGAGATACCGTCTACCCACGACTAAGAAGAAAACAACTAACAGTACGAACAGGGTAAAATTATTTACCAGAAAATCACTGACAAAAATCAAAACTTTGGTCGGCCATGGCAGCTCCATCTCGTTTTCACGGAAAATCCCCACCAATTGCGGCACTACCAAGACCATCATTGCAATTCCCACACCAAGAAATCCCAACATGACTACCGCCGGATACAACATGGCGTTCCTGACCTTTGCGGAAAGCAGATATCGCTTCTCCACATATTCAGCCAAATGCAAGAGAGATTCCTGCATCTTACCCGAGACTTCTCCGGACCTAACTATATTGATATAGAAATCCGAGAATGTATCAGGAAATCTGGCTAAAGTGTTGGACAAAGAATACCCATCTTCCACCATGTCAGCCATCACGGCGATCTGTTCTTTGAAGCGCTTACTTTCTTCCTGCTCGCACTGAATGTGTAGCGCCTCTACCAGCGAAACTCCGGAGGAGATAAGAATCGACAGTTCCTTGGAAAAAATCACCAGTTTTTTAGGAGAAATCCCTTTGTGGAATTTGCCGAAAATTCCAGACAGAGAAAGAAGCTCATGCACCTTATCCACGGACACCAAAGTGAAGTCATACTTCTGCAGAACTTCCACAGCCTTCTCTTGGCTTTCCGCTTCGATATTTCCAGTTTGTTCTTCTCCATTTTTTGCAACAGCTCGATATTTGAATTTCATATTGATTCGATAAACGCTGATTAAATTTAACGCCTAAGCTATTTGATATTTAAGTTTAAAAATCACGGATCTTGTTTCGGAGCTACTTCATTCCAAACCGGATTTCCTTTTGCCAGACTGATCGTCTTTATTGTTTCACAAGCTCGTCCTGCACTATCGGTGACAACCAGTTTAACGTCATGATTCGACTGCGTCTCGTCAGTATAAATTATCGAAGTCGGATTTGACTGGGTATTGACCACTGCCGCGGTGTTATAATCTATATACCAATCGGTCTGTGGCATGCTGCCGTCATAAACCACAGAATCGCTCGTAAAGGTAACAGTCCTTGAATAGGCACAAACGGCACAAGTTTCCGAATTCACCGTGTCGGCGGTAAAAGACGGAGTCGGATATCTGATTGGAGTAGTAAAAGTAAGGCCTACCGGACTCCATGGTGTCCAATCCGAAACGGCGAGGCAACCTTCTTCTAACGCACCGCTATAAGTACTGTCATCATATGCCCTAACCCGCCATTCGTAGACTTTAGTATCGGTGGGAGTACTGTACTCCAAATTTCCATTCAGAAATCCGTCAAACAACCGCGCGTACGTTTCACTGGATGTCCGCACTGTCGAGAGGAGCGGCGCCGTCGGATCATCTTTTTCCCGCACCTGTAATTCATAATAAGTCTGGTTGGGAGAGTTATCATTAAAAGTCCAGTGCAAAGTGTAATCCAATCCACTGCAGAAACTAGTGGGGTCTTCGACACTTGCTAGTGTAACGAGAGGAGCCGGATTATTACACAGATGACAATATTTACTACAGATGGCCAACCGATAATATTTATCCAGCACCGGGGATACCGCCACATTATCATCATAGCCTGTAGTCACACTATGATCAAGATTATCCGTCACAATCACTCTGAAGAAAAAGCGCTGATTGTTTTTACCCTCTGGAATACCCAGGTCGTCGAAATCAATCAGGTCATTACCCTCGCCGCAATCCCCTCCCTCCACACACACAGTACAGGACCCGGCATCATCGCAAATTTTGGATTCGCTGACAGACCAATTCGCACTGGCCCCGCTCATCCATTCGATCTGGATACTCTGTATGCCATTCGCGTCAGAAGCGGTAGCATTTATAGTAAAATTTCTATCAGATGACTGTATAAAAACGGGACTGGTAACGTCGGTAGAATAAAAATCATCATGAACATTATCACGATCGCAAGGAGCATACTCGTAATCCTTGATATAAGGATGAATGTAACTGTTCTTGGACTCTTTGCTGTCATAAGAGGAAAGGTCGGAATCGCAGACAACATATGTTGTGAGATCGGCATCATTCGCCGCTCCACCGTCACAATCGGCATCATCTTTATCAAAAATTCCATCACCATCATTGTCCACACCATCCCGACACCTGTCATCGAACCAATTATCTTGATCGACCGTACTGACATTCACGGTAACATTCATCTTATCAACTCCAGTATCACAATCAGTATCTAATTCATCCACATATCCATCATTATCTTCATCTATCCCTCCGGTGCAAACTTCCGCCAACCATCCACCACCCTCATCTGAACCTAGAAACAGATATGCTTGACCGCCGACAGTAGAATCCTGATATTTATAAGATGAGACCAAAAAGTCACCAGTGGCATCGCCATCGACATTACCGGCAGTGGAAGCATACCACCCAAAACTGGCATTTGTATAATCTCCTTCTTTGGTCCAGATCGGAGAGGATGCCAAGCCTGCGGCCGATCCGAGGAACACTGAAGCCTGCCCCTCATTTACAAGATCGCCATCATACATACAGGATCCTACGATAATATCACTAAAACCGTCACCATTAACGTCTCCGGCAGTATAATAACCGCACCCATAATACGCGTCTGCCTGTGAACCATAAGATGACCAGCTGGGAGAGGCAGCCAACCCGGAAGCACCGCCATAATAAGCAAATACCGCCCCCGCATCCTTCTTGATATTATCATAACGACTGGCCCCAATCAAAACATCAGGATATCCATCATTATTTATATCGCCACCCAACGACACAGGATTGCCAAAATAAGAATTCGCCGTGCCATCAGCAAATACGCGCGACGGCGACGAAGGAAGTCCCGTCTCGCTTCCCAGATATAAATAAGCTTTGCCTTCATTAACACTTCCGACTGCTGGCGCTCCTATCAGTATATCGCTATAGCCATCTTTATTAACGTCTCCCGCATCGGAAACAGAAAATCCCAGCAAAGCACCTGCCTCTCCTCCCGTTACCGTCCAATCGGGGGTATTCGAAAACCCGTAAACATTGCCATAAAAAACAAAAGCTTTGCCCTGGTGGCTTAATCCCGTTTCCGTATAATAATGAGCCCCGGCAACGATATCATCAAAACCATCACCATTGATATCTCCGGCATTAGAAACAGACTGCCCCAGATTTTGGTTTGCTTGTGTTCCTTCGTAAGTCCAATCCGGCTGGGCAGAGAGGCCATTGATCGATCCAAAAAAAAGATATAGCCTTCCACTGTAGTTACCCCATCCGTCTGCAGCTACAATTATATCATCGTACCCATCATCATTTACATCCCCTGCAGCCGAAGCAGAGTGACCAAGATGAGAATACGCCACCCCTGATATATAGGACCAAGCTGGCGTAGTTGATACACCGGAAGCCGTACCGTAATACAAGAAAGCCGCACCTTCAGTGTTGTACGAGCCTGTATAAGCCCTGGCAGTTACTAGAAAATCAGATTTTCCATCCCCGTTAACATCGCCTGCCAATGTTGCCACTTTGCCGTATTGTGCACTGCTTACACCGCCGCTTCCCGTCCAATCCGGGGTCGTAGAGATCGGATCGACGATGATCGGATATTCCGCGCCTTTGTCGTCCACAGAAATATTCAGTTCATAGGAATGATCGTCCGCTTTAACTAAGTCTAATTTCACAGGTAAATTCTTTCCTCGGGCATCCTCGGCTAGGAGATGTCCGTATTTGATTGCGGTGAGACCATTAGACAGTAAAAAGCCCGTAATGTCATCCTCCTCGTTTTTTGCCAAATATAAATTATTTGTCTCCAATGTTCCCCTGAGAACCAATTCCCCTTCTCCGATTAGCTTGCTTTTTATAGTAAAACCCTGCTCCACCCCTTTATAGGTATTTTTATACCACTCTTCAACATGCTCATTGCGTTCAAGGATAACTTGATTCTCTTCAGCCGAAATACTTAAATTTTGACTCGAAACATTTTCTTCGTCGTCGCGATACAGTCCGGCAAAGACGTAGTTCCAGTTCCAGGCTTTATCTACGCCTTCCAGCGTCCAACCCTTTTCTCTAGAAATGTAGCTCCGAAGAAAATTAGTAGCGTTATAAAAAGACCAGGTCTCCGAAACAACTTCCCCTGTTCCCGATTCTTTCGCTGCACGATAATCATCTTTACCCCCCGCATTAACAATCAAATTTTTCCATTCATTATATATTTTTACATGCACGGCCGCATCTTCTGCCGGTACTAGGAAACCGTCTTCATATCTCAGCTCTCCATCTATCCAAGTATCCCCGACCATAACCGCAAAAAAACTCTCACCAGTCTGAGTAAAATCCCCTTGCACCCTCAAATCACCGACCGCTTCATACCCTCCCGATTCCTGATAATAGTCACCCGTTATTGTCAATGGCAAGTTTTGCGTAATTTTTTCTTCATATCCCTTGATCTGTAATGAAGATATTTCCCCATAAAACTCCGCATCAACAAAAGAGTCCTCTTTGGAAGTAGCATCAAAAATCACTTCCGCATCAACACCTGGAACTCTATTTTCATTCCAGTTGGCCGCCGTAGACCACTTACCATCACCGGCTTTTCCGGTCCAATAAAATACCTTGGATATTTTTACAACGTCTTTTTGTATATTATTCTGATGAGATCTTTGCCACACCAAAAACGCCAGTATCATCATCAGGACCAATATGACACAGCCGAACACTATACCTATGTTATTCGCTAAAAAAAGCTTTTTGAATTTATTTTTCCGCATTAATAATCTGTTACTTTTTCATCGAAATTGTTCGGAATAGATACCGCACATAACTTTTGGCACTGTACGAATATCAACCATCTATTTTACAGTCTCACTCCAGGATGTATCCTTCTCCTCGGTATTATCCTTAGGAATGGCCCCATCTGCCGAGTTAGAAGCGACACTTAAAGAAAAAGACTTCTCTATCGCACAAGACCTACCAAAACCGTCCGTCACCACCAATTTAGCTGATTTTTTTTCCGCACTCACCATGAATATTTTAGTTGCTATATTTTCGGTGCCATATACGGTCGATCCATCAATATACCACTTGTAGCTGGGGGTACCTGTATTTATATCTATCGAGGAAGTACTCTTAAAAACAATTTCTTCCGCGAATTCGCATCCGCCCGAAAAACAATTCAATGGCATCGCAGCGGAATTCTCTACGGTAAAAGATGGAGTAGGCAACGCATAAGGCGTCGTAAAACTCGCCATTGAATCAGACCCCCATTCCGAAGACCAAGCTGATACCCCTAAACAATGGAGTTCATCGCTATCATCATATACTTTCACTCTCCAATCATACGTCTTATTCCCCCATTCAATACTTGCCGGGCTGCCATCACTCTTGGACAAAAACCCCTGAAAAAGAGTCGCGGACATATCGCATTCGATTTTATTTCTTTTTTTATTACAAACCAAACCGCCAGGGGCCGTTCGCGCCGCCGTATATATGGCATTGTTTTTACTCCTATCTCTCACTTCCAAGATATAACTACCAGGCCTGTCCTTACTGTCATCATCTATGAATTTCCATTTCAAGGTATACAGAGGTATTGACTCAAAACAGGCAAAATCCTCACTCGTACCGCTCACCTCAACAGTCGGATCTATATTGGAACATTCACTCGGAGTCGTATTGCAAGTGGAGCTGCACACCACAAACCTATAAAATTTATCCAGTTTCGGGCTGGTATCAGATTCATCAAATCCCGTCACAACACTATTCATCGCACCGTCGGTAATTACAGCCCTGAATAGTATTATCTGTTGCAAACCGACAATACCCAAATCTTCTTTCGGAATGACCGGATATGCGCAAGTTCCACCCACCACACATATCTCACAACTAGTCGCATTCTTACAGGTAAAAGAAGCTTTGTGCGGATTTAAATTTGTATCCGATTTTGCAAAGTTTGCCAATTTTGCATCATTCCAATATTGGCCCGCATCCCTGTTTCTAGACACACCGGAAATCCACTCAATTCTGATAGAATCAATACCCGAAAAATCGGAAGCACTCACTCTGATGGTAAAATTTTTATCGGTAGGCTGGATATAGGTTTCATTGCTGGCATTGGTAGAATAATAGTCATCATGAACACCATCCTTATCACAAGGTTTATGTGTAAGATCAACGGGAAAGGGGGTGTCATAATAAGAGGATGCACTGCCATTTTCATCGCAAATCAAAACAGGACTCAAGCCTTTCATTCCTCCGTCGCAATTGTTATCCTTACTGTCTACATAACCATCATGATCGTCATCCAGCCCGTTAGTGCATCTATCATCGAACCAATTATCGTAATCCACAGTACTCACGTTAACACTGATAGTATCTTTGTCTAAAGACGAATCCCCCCTTACAGCCAAGACATTTTGAGCGGATAGAGAAAAACAGAAGAGAAACGCCACTAAACAGAAACGTATAACATTTCTCCCGATAGTTATTTCTAATAACAATTTTATGCCCCTATCTCTCAACATTTTCTAATTCTTAAATAAAATCTAGTGGCTATCGGGATAGAGGTCCAACAGCCATAAAGGCGCGACTTCTCTATCTCGGATTAATCTCCGTATACTTGTCCGGGAGCAATTTCATCCCATCCTGCGTTTTCTTCCTCCTCCGGCTCCTCCGGTTCATCGCCATTATTTAGACTCAGTTCTGCCTGACCGGAACAAGAGATGCCTTGCTTATCCATAACAGTAAGCGCAACCGTATGCTCTGAACCTTCTTCTTCTTGAAAAGTTTTCGCCACAGAGACAGAATTGTTGCCGATTTTATTTTCATCTATGAACCATTTATAAGAAGCTACGCTAGTATGTGGATCAACTTCGGATGTGCTATTGAAAATAATGCTCTCTGCAAATTCACATTTTCCCGTATAGCAATTTACACCGCTGTCGTTTTCCATCGCAATGGAAACAGTCGGAGCAGGATAAGCCGTCGTGAAACTCGGAGTTGAATTCGAACTCCATTCAGAAGACCAATCCGAAACACCTAAGCAATGACTTTCCGTACTATCATCATAAACTTTAACGCGCCATTGGTAAGTTGTGTGATCATAAATTATATTCTTTGAAGTACCATCCACGGATTGTAGAAATCCATTGAACAAGGTTGCAGACATCTCACATTTAGTGTAATAACCGTCACATCCACACGTGTCTTCGCAAGTCAATCCTTCTTTAGCTGACCTCACCGCCGAATAGATGACAGTTGGATTATCTTTATTTCTCACCTCCAAAATATAAGAGGAGGGCCTGCTATTCTTATCAGCATCCTCGAATGTCCATTTCAAAGTATAAAGAGGGCCTTCACAATTAAGACTTACCTTGCTGGTTAATCCGGTAACTATAGGGGCGTTATTTTCACATTCCTGATCGGGGTCTTTACAGCTAGTACTGCACACCACAAACCTATAAAATTTATCCAGCTTGGGGCTAACACCAGTTTCATCAAAACCGGTTGTTATGCTATTAAAAGCACCATCAGTCACGGTTGCTCTAAATAATATTATCTGCTGCGAGCCACTGATACCCAAATCACCCGTAGGGATGACCGGGTTTGCACAAGTTCCTCCTACGACACATATCTCACAGGACGCTGTATTTCTGCAAATAAAGGAAGTCTTATGTGGATTCAAAATCTTATCCAGCGCATTGTAACTTGCCAGAGTATCTTTATCCCAATAACCGGCCGAGTCCCTATTTCGAGATGCACCGGAGATCCATTCAATCCGGATAGAGTCTATACCTGAAGGATCGGAAGCAGTTACTTTTACCGTAAAATTTTTGTCCGAAGTCCAAACATTGGCCTCATTGGAAGTACTGGTGGAATAATAGTCATCATGTACTCCGTCCTTATCGCAAGGACTGTACGTGAGGTCGGTAGGAAAAGGCGACATATAGCCGGAAGACTTTTCGCTATTCTTATCACAAACTAGATTCGGCCTTAAACCTATTGCTCCTCCATCGCAAACCGGAGCTTTATTATCTGCACCGTCCACTTTGCCATCACCATCATCATCTATTTTATTGGTGCATCTGTCATCGTACCAGTTCTCATAATCCACAGTACTTATATTGAAAGTGATAGTATCTTTACTCATTTCGGTGTCATCACCCGTTTCCGCAGAGATACCCCGAGAAAAAGTACCAAGACAAAAACATACAAAAAGGGAAAAAAGCAATAGCTTTTTTTCCATATTTTTTGTTAAGAATGAGCTCATATCTTTTATATTTATATTGATTTTAAGGTAGATTTATCAATCTAAAATTCCAGCGAAATCCCATTCTCAGTTGCAGGAACGATTCGACTGACTGTTCCACAAGAAAGCGCCGTGATCGAGTAGATACTATTCTCTAGCGCTTCAAAGCTGTTAGGCTCAGTACCTATACCTTCATAGATAACAGCAAATCCTCCGATTTTACACTCGCCCTCTGTGACGATTTTTACCTTGATCTGCTCTTTTCCTCCCACACATTCTTGGCTCAAGACCTCCATCGTTCCCGCGCAAGCTTCCTTCTTGGCAGCCACAGCAGCCAAATCCGGTTTCGCCTGCCAGTTCGCGTCTTGCTTTCCCTTAACGTTTTCCGTAAACACACCAAGAGTATCCCCGCAATCATAAATCCTACAGGAATCATAGTTTCCGTCTCCACATCTGGAATAATATTTACATCCGATGTCCAAGCATTTTGCCTCCAGTAACTTGCACGACTTGAAATATTCATCAGGATCAATGCTCTCCCCTGTCTGTTGCGGCAAATAGTTGTCTCTGGTATATAACAGTGCCCCCACTATATAAGTAAGTAACAAGATAAAGATGAAACAAAATATAAACATAAAAGCTCTTAGAAACTCCGTCCTACTTTTCAGAGTGCCCCCTATTTTTATTTTTTTCTCTCTCATTATTTTGTCTTAATGCTTTTTATTAAAAAGATTTAGCGAAAGGATTCTCATTTCTAGGAATATTAAGATCCATAGCAGGATAACTGTAAATATTTATCGCCTTAAGTTGTGCCCCGTCTAAGAGATTTTTGACACCCTTGTTTGTGTTACTGACATAATCCCGATACTCCTGGTAAGAAGTGTCTTGTAGATCAGCTTGCGCCACTTGATTCGTTGACTCCAATTCTCGCGGCACAAAAAAAACATAATAAAAGACACCGAAAAAGACTAATACGGAAGCAAACACTACGAACGTGTTTTTCGATCTTTTTATTTTTTTGATTAATGTGCTTTCCATTTTTATCTAGTAATAAATAAATCTAAGATTAAGCTCAAAGTTCAACATAGGATTCTGTTCGGACAACTGTCCTTCTTTTTCAGGTTGCACGGCATTCTCTTTATTAGATGCGATACTCAATTTATTTTCCTGCAAAAAAGGAACCCCGTTTTCCAAAGCCTTGGTAAAACTCAAAAAACTGGCAAAGTCACCACGCAAAGAGATGTTTATCCCCTGTTGGTTGGCTGTATGTACGGTAGGGCTTGTAGTTGTGCCTTCCGGAGTAATAACAACCCCTGTCGAAGTCACGGTACCAGCCGATGTCTTCACGGTAGGATTTTTTACCTCTTCCAGCGCGAAAGATTGAAGCTCCAGATTAAAATTTCTTGAGAGCTGCTGCAAGTGGATAAAAAAATCTTCATAATTATTCCTGTTCGGTATCAAGAGTACCAGTTTCTGCGAGTTTACAGTCAAGTCTTTATTCTCTTCATTAAAAGTTTCGATATTTTTCAGAAGTTCATTCTTACTCTTCAAGTCTTCCTGTTTGGTAGCATAAACCTTGTCCATCTCGAGCTTCTCCTGATACAAAGGAGACAAGAAAAAATACAAGAAAGCTACAGACAGCAAGAGAGATCCGCACAAGTAGGTCATACCCCGGTTGTCTTTAACTTTGCTGACATTTTTCGAATTATCGTTATTCTGCTCCATAAGATTTTACAAATTTAATAATTCAAAGTCATATTACCCCGGAAATCGACAACTCCGGGTTTATCGTCCGCAAGACTGAATCTATTGATAATCACTTTTTCGACTTCAGAGGCATCATTGAGGGACTTCTCAAAATTATCCAAATGCGTCTTGTCATAAGCTTTACCCTCGAAAGAAACAACAACCTTTTTGACTGCTCCGCCTTCGGCAGTAGCGCTGGTTGTCTCTTGCAAGCTGACAGAATGGCTGGTAATTTCCACATAGCGGTTGGTGCGTGGAGACAGGATACCCAGGCCAAAATCCCAATACTGTTCCTGGAAGCCAAACATCTCTTGCTTGAACACTGTAGTCAACCCAACTGAGACACTTCCATCTTCTTTGTTTTTTTCTATATCACTAAAATCGACAGATTCGATCCAGAAAGAATCTTCAAAAATCAGCAGCTGCTTGATCAGGGTGTCATAATCTCTAGCCACCATCTCCATATCGACACTGCCTGCGGCTGGATCACAATCCAAGCTGGTAAGATAGACACCTTGTATAACATTATTTTTTATAAAGGCCATACCCTTTGAAGCATAGCGGTGTTTGCCGAGAACATCCTCGATATCTTTCTTGTTGTATTCAGAAGACAAGAGGTCGCTCTTCTCGATTTCATTTTTGATTTCTATCTTCACGTTCGCTATCTCGCTGTCTACGACTACTGTATTCTTTTCGACATCTCTTCTCTCAAGATCTACGACGCCATAGGTCATCGCCGGAACCAAAATAAAAAAGACAGCCAAAATATAGACGGCAGTCTTCTCTCTTCTCTGGTAAGCTTCAATGGTAAAATTTTCGGGGAGTAAATTTATTGATGGCATAGGATTGTAAAAATAACTTTTTGTTATATAACATCGCCCAAAATAATCTCAAGGAAACCGATTATTCAAAAAACATTTCTCTACTTTTAGATTATATCACTATTCTATTTTTTGTGCAAAGTATTTTCTTATTGAATCGCATCGCACGTAAAAAATAAGAATACTTTTCTAAAATTATTATAACACTATATTTATTTTTTACAAAATATCCAATTCTTTCATCGTCCTCTCAAAAATATAAAAGACTCTTTCCACTTCCTCCGCGTCCGTTTCTAATTCCGGTTCTGTTTCCAACCGGACTTTCATCCGATACGCCCAGACGATATCTTCCCGAAAATTGATTTCCGTATCTGGAACCTTCAGTATTCTTCTTTCCAGATTCTCCCCTGACAGACTAGCGCTACGCAAGCAATCATCCAATATCCCCTCGGCGACATAAACCCCTCGCTTCTTGTCTTCGAGACTATCCGACTCGATGAGTTGCTGCGCCTCTTCCCATTTTCTCTGCGCCTTACCTTTGGATAATTTTCCAGAATTAATCGCCTCTTCTACCGCGTCATATATCTCGCGCCCCAGTTTCTTGAAGCGCCCCAAGACCATCACGATACCGACTACTAGGATTATATCCAATAATATATACATATTTTTTAGAAACGCAAAAACAAAAGGCCACCACCACAAAGTAATGGCACTTCTCCCCAGATGGATAACAGGGGCGGCAACGGCTTGGATCAGCAATTGATCAAAAATCATAGTTTTGGATTAGATAGCCGGCTTTTGGGAAAGCCAGGTGGAATTCTTTTCGTAAATATTGGCCACGCTCAGAATAGTTTTCTCGTCGAAAGATTTACCGATGAGCTGCATCCCGACCGGCATCGCAATTTTTCCATCCTCCGGCTTCACAAATCCGCACGGCACGGAAACCGCCGGCAGTCCGGAGAGTGATACGGCAGATAGAAAAATATCACCTAAGTACATCTCTAGAGGACTATCACTGTGCTCGCCGATCTTAAAGGCGACACTGGGCGCGGTCGGCGCGATGATCATATCTACACCACCGAACGCCTCGTCAAAATCTTTCTTGATAAGCGCGCGCACTTTCTGCGCTTTGAGATAATAGGCGTCATAGTAGCCACTGCTGAGCGCATAAGTTCCTATCATGATACGACGCTTGGCCTCTGAACCGAACCCCTGTCCCTTGGATTTCATATAAACTTCCATCAAATCTTTCACAGGCGTATCAGGATCACTCTGCGCCGAGTAACCGAAACGGATGCCATCGAATTTCGCCAAGTTGGAACTCACTTCCGACGGTGTGATGATATAATAGGTAGGTACGGCATATTGTGTGTGTGGCAGACTGACCTCCACGACCTTCGCGCCCAACTCTTGAAGCTTGGTTGCCGCATCCTGCACGCACTTCTTGATATCCGCGTTCAATCCATCAATACAATACTCCTTGGGAATGCCGATGCGAAGACCTTTGATATCAAATTTCTCCATATATCCGAGATAATCATCGACCGGCGAAGAAGAGGTGGTTGAATCTTTCTTGTCCTCGCCTGCAATCGACTGCAAAACGGCAGCAGCATCCGCAGCGGTCTTAGCCATGATGCTCGGACAGTCGGTAGAGGAAGTCATTGAAACAATCCCATAACGAGAAACGCGTCCATAAGTCGGCTTGAGTCCGGTTAGTCCACAAAAAGAAGCCGGCTGACGGATTGATCCTCCCGTATCAGTTCCGATGGAGTAAAAACACTGTCCGCCAGCGACCGATGACGCCGATCCTCCGGAAGATCCTCCCGGTACCCGATCCAAATCCCATGGATTGTGACTAGTGAAAAAATCTGAGTTTTCCGTTGAAGAACCGTGTGCGAAAGCGTCACAGTTTACTTTCCCCAACATCACCATCCCCGCAGTATCCAATTTTTCGATTACAGTAGCATCCTCGGCTGGAATATAATTCTTGAGTATATTCGAAGCAGCCGTAGTTATAATATTTTTCGTGAGTATCACGTCTTTGATTGAAGCCGGAATCCCCAGCAACATATCGCTATCCCCGGCTTGGATCCTCTCGTCCGCTTTCGCCGCCTCTTGCAGTGCCACGTTCTGTGTCAGAGTTATGAATGATTTAAGTTTGCCGTCGGTTTCTTTGATTCTATCGAAACATGCTTTCGTCAGCTCTACCGATGAAAAGTCCTTGTTCCTGAGGCCCTCCCCCGCCTTTCGTATATCCAACTCTTTGATGTCCATAGTTTTAAATATCTTATTAAATGCGATATCTATCTGACTTTTTCGATAAGTCATCTATCGCTTACTATGATAACATATAAGTTCCTCTTGGGAAAGTGCATTTGCCGGATTATGCCGTACACATAATACAGACTGAACGACTAATTCCATAGCGCAAAAGCGATTCTCCGGACCTGTTACTTTTTCCGGACAACACTATTTAATCAAAACATCAAGGAGTAAACTGATGGCCTGCTCCTATAGAAATTCCCGCTTAAAGCAATCCGGCTTTCCCCATTCGGCCTATAATCGTAAAAGAATTATCCTTGCGAAAAACATCAGAATCAGGCTTACAATCGAGCCTAGCTCTAATAACGGAGCAACTTCAATCCATTTGGGGTTTCCAAGTTTAACAAAAAGTACCTGTTGTTCTCCCGTACAAACGTTCCCATCACCATCAACAGCGCTAAGGTGAACCGTATGGCTTGCTCCATCGGTAATAGAGAAAATTTTTGAAGCAAAAGCATCACCATCTAAACCGAAATCGATACTAGACGAATCCAGTGTCCATGTATACGTCATAGGGGTACCGGAAGTGGGAAAGGCGACAAAATCTACTTCGTCTCCATAATGGCATCCAGCAGTAGAACCGCAATCATAAACAAAGCCGACAGTACAAGCCGATGGTAGTGGCGGAATAACTGGATCGCAATCACCGGTATAGCCACAACCATACCATGAGTTATGATGCGCCAATAGGACATAAGACCAAGGATCGTCCCACGACGTAGTTTCGCCTGCATTAAACTCTGCGCAAGGATCAGTGGAGTTCGGATAATTGGGGTTCGGAAAATGAATAGTCATCCCTTCGAAAACCACATTTTTATCAAAATCCTCAAAATTACCTTGCACGACAGTGGTGTAGGTTCCGTATCCTAATCCTGCAGTGCTATTCTCTATCTGGCATCCGACAGGAGAATCTTCGTCCTCATTATTAGTAAGCTTGAGAGTAAGATAATCATTCGCATCCGGACCGACGACATTAGCATCGGACCATCCGCCAAAACCGGGATCTCCTATATCACCATTGCGCATTAGCCAGGTATAGCCTTTCCAAGAAACGGTTTCGCCCTCAAAATCGAAAGATTCTCTTGAAGGAGAGGGGGAAGAAATCTCGCCGGGGAGAGGCACGAAACTAAAATCTCTCAATATGACCTCCGTCGGAGGAACATCTTTATCATCATCTTCTATCGGATCGTTTTCATCGTTGATTGGATATAGATTGTATAAAACCCACTCCTGATCGCCTGGAAATAAATTTGAAATGGAAATATCATCCGTAATAACCGAATGAAAATAACCAGTTCCCCCTGTGCCTTCTCCCTCGAAGGAATCGTAGGTAACTCTACCCGGCTCCCAGATGAGACGATGGGTCTGGATTGTATCAGAATGAACAACGGTACCGAACGCATATTCAGCAGCATAAGTTCCAACCGTACAATCCCCCGGCGCATCTGCCAGACCGATCCAATGAACAGGACTATCACAAATCGCACCGGTCAGATTATGCTCTACATGGAGTTTGACACCTACGAAAGTTCCGGTTGAACTATTGAAAGAATGCTCGAACGGAGTGACAGAATTGGAGGTTCCCAAAAGGGTGTCGTCACTCTTGCGCCATGTAAACACGACATTGCCTTCTCCGCTATCAGAAGAAAGACTGGGGTCAAAGCTTATGTCTTCATCATAAGTCCCACTGGGAGGCGCGCTAAAATCAGCAGTGCAACTTGCCGCAGGCGGCACATCTATCAACGCGATGTCTTGGACAGCGGCGGCACACATCCTGCCATCAGTATGCTCCACGGTAAGTCCGATTGCATAATCTTTTACCGGAGGATTGTAGAATGTATCGTGCACAGCCGCGAAATCATACTCCGCCCCCAAACCATTCACATAAGGACTGCCGTCTATGGACCAGTGATAATGAGATATGGGAGATGGATCGTGAGAAGAATCAAGAAATTGAAATGTCAGATCGTCTCCATAATAATACTCAGCGGGGATATTTCCTTCGGAATCTATTACTTTAAAAGTTGAAGTACAAGGGGTTGAAACCGTAAGATTGACTGTCATAGTCCCCTGGCAGGTATCTCCATTAGAGAGAGTACCGATGAGGGTTATCGTCTTGGTAGTATCCGTATCTCCCGTAAATGAATAAGTATCCATTACAGCTCCGCCAGTAGCAGGAAGAGTGTCGGAGCCCAAATCATCAAATCCGTCTTTCCAGGTGTAGCCGGTGATTCCAGTTCCACTGATATTACCCGAAAAATTTATATTGGTTTCAAAATCTGCTGTAGACGGAGAAGCGGCAATTCCGGAGACGGAACAGGAAGGAGGAACTGTAAGATTGACTATCTTAGTCTCCGCACAATAACCTCCATTAGAAAGGTTACCGGTAAAGATTATCGTTTTAGTCATATTTACAACACCGGCAAATGAGAAGGTATCCGTTACGGTTCCGCCAGCGGAGGGAAGAGCGCCAAAACCCAGGACGGTTAATCCATCTTTCCAAGTATAGCCGGTAATTCCGGTTCCAGTGACATTACTCGAGAAGTTTATATCAGTTCCGAAAGCAGCGGTAGATGGAACGGCACTAAAATCGGCAATAGAACAAAAAGGGATGGAACAAGTATTAAATGATAAGACGACAGGAGAAAGGGGGTACCACGCAGACCACTGTTTGCAATCCTGACCGTCCACTGCAGCAGCATTGTCCTTAACCCTGATTTCCCAGGTATAAGTATGATCAGCTTGCAACAAACCACCAGCGCCCACATATAATGACGGTGGCGTAAAACTGTAGCTGGCGCTTTCGCTGGGGGGTGATATGATTTTATCTATCGAATAAATCGATTCGTGCGTAGCCGCATCATATACATTAAGCAAAAACTCAGTCTGTCCGATCTTATCCAGTGTCCAGCTAAAAACGTAAGGCATACTCGAAGCACATCCGCCGGTATCAACGGAAGCCGTAGTGATTTCAGGCGCCGTAGCACATTTGGAACTGCATCCTGAATCATTACAGATTTGAAATTGATAATATTTATCTTGATAAAAAGGAATCCCTTTGTCTGAAGTCCAAATGGCTCTATACGGATCGGTAGTATCGGAATCTTCCCCGATCTTGAGCTGAAGCATTGAACTGTCAACAAGAATTACTCGAAACCAAAGTATATTCATTGTTCCGTTAGGCAGAGTACTGATATCTTCAGGAGGTATGACCGCATATCCTCCAGAGCAGAGAGTACCCTGCCTACAGATTTTGCACGACCCCCCGGAACATGTCTGACCATGATTCCAAGTAGTAGGTGCTGCCGTTTTACTGGTAGTGGTCTCCCACTCGATTCTTACGCTATGCATCGTCCTGCCGACATTATAAGAACTTGCCACGACCGCGAATTCCTGACCGGGCGAACTGACATTCAGATCATTATGCAGGTCATCACTTTTGATATAATCATTCCTCTTATTAGTATCGAGCCCACAAGGATTATTCATATAATAATTATCTACAACATCACTGATAACCACACCGTCACATCTGAGATTGGTGTTTAGAATATGGTCATTACCGATGCTGGAAACATACCAATGTTTTGTAGTGATAGGATCATCGGTGGTCGCATTGGGAACTCCATAATATTCTTGGGCTGCAGTCCAATTGGTAGTCACATCAAACATGAAATTATCCTTGAGCTCGCACTCAGCTTTCGCATTACCGGTATAATTGGCACAGTTGACCGTTCCCGGCACATAAGTAGCAGCACGGCAAAAGGCAGCACCGGAAAAAAACAAGATAGAAAACAAGGCCAGACCCAACAATCTTGTTTCGAGGACCTTGGTTGAAATTTTACTCATATTCATATTGAGTTATTTAAGAGTGAACTTTTAAAATTCCAAGTACATTCCATCGACGGTTACGGGACCTATTTTCATCGCCCTGCCACAACGATCAGAGGTCACTACATATACGCCACCGCCCAACGACTCAAATTCATTCTGTACATTTCCATATTCTTGGAGGGTGAGGACAAAAGCCCCGACATTGCATTCTCCTTTGGTGGTAAGTTGTACTTTTGCCTGAAATCCGTTATCAACACAACCTTGGTCCAATATCTGCATAGTCCCCTTGCAATTGTCCACCTCTGCCGCAATGGCATCGGTGTCCGGCTTTGCTTCTTTTTTCTTTTCTATCTTATCATCGAAATTTTTTATAAAGATTCCATATTCATTGCCACAGTCATAGATTTTACACTCTTTTTGGACTCCGTTGCACGAATTATAAAAAACACAGCTGATATCCGTGCAATTTTCTTCTAAGATACTGCAACCCTTGAAATAATCATCGGAATTCGTACCTTCATTAGAGCTGTTTTTAACAAAAATAAACGTTGCTGCGATATAGACGATAAACAATATAAAAATCGAAAATAGCAATAACATAAAAATTCTGACAGGCTTAACCCGACCGCCGTTTTCATGCTTGTCATTTTCTATCTCATATTCAGTCTCTTTGGATACGTTCCTATTTTCCATTTTTATCGATTTAATTTTAATAAAAGCCTAAAATAATAATCCGGACAACTCTGATAATATTATATCTGCTATGTTTATTTAAAAAATAGATATTCCTTCTTCGGTCTGCGGAACAATTCCGGTTATTTTTCCGCAAGACTCAGCAACGATAAAATAGTTATTACCCTTGAGCGCAGTGAACCTGTTCGGCTGTGACCCGATGCCTTCATAAAGAAGAGCGAATCCCCCGATTTTACATTCCCCCGTTGGAGAAAGCTTGACCATCACTTCCATTTTTCCGTCCGAACACCTTTGTTCCACAAGCTGCATACTTTCCCCGCAGGCATCTTTCTTTGCCTGCACGATTTCTTTATTGGGTTTTGCTTTCCTTCCCGTGTCCGTATTTCCTTCGTAGTCTTGCGTAAAAATACCATAAGATTCCCCGCAGTCATATATCTTGCAGATTTTATAACTACCATTGCCACAGAAAGAAAATAAATTACAGTCATCATCGTTCGAACAATCTTCTTGCAGAATCTTGCAATCTTTAAAAAGGACACCGGGCTCGACAATCTTATTGCTCTGCTTATTCGGCGAATCTTCGGAGATTATGAAAAGAAATATTCCGAACATACAAATAAGAAACAGCGCCGAAATGATACAAACTATGGATATAAATTTTCTGATGGATCGAAGCTGGACACCTTCAACCGTGCTATCATTTTTACTCCAAACTATTTTCCCGATGACTTTTTTGTTTTTCATCTTTTTTGATCAATTACAAATTTTACTAAAATATTGAGAGATGCCTATCCTTAGAGTATCTGGAAATATCAGTATCAGAAATCCGGCTTCGATTCTCTTTTCATATCCGTATTGCCGCAATCATAGACTTTGTAGAACTCGTGCTCGCCATCGGAACGGTAGGAATAAAACCACGCCCAAACCATCATCCTCAGAACCGGATCCGACCGGGAGAAGCGCTCCCACCGTGTATATCCCCAGCAAAAAAAACAAAGCACGACAAAAGGATAAACATCCTGATAGTCCTGCTTCTTACGGAGACATTAGTAATGTCACCTTTTATGGCGAGGCTGATTCTTACGATAACGTTTCTGCTCTCCATCTTAATGGATTAATTATAAATTATCAAAATCTGTAAAAGAATTTCAACCATTTACAACCAATCAACATTGTCCTTAACCTGTTAGGTATTTCACCGTCTGATGAAAAAAGTCTGTGATAAAAAGTAACGTATTTTTGACCAGTTCATTTTCCATCGGCTCGCCACATAGCTGCGTTTCAACCCGTCTGCATGCATATACATTCGGATTAAAATATCTGTTTCACTTTTATATACCCATCCTGACTGTCGGGATAATTCTTTGCCATGATATCCTTTGTCTCCTCGTCTGCATCTTCCGCCATGTCCTCGCGGAGCACGTTCACCTTCCCTGTCACCTGCGATATCGGCTCTATACCCTCTGTATCTACCTCCCTGAGCTGTTCCACGTAACCCAAAACATCGGAAATCTCCTTCGCAAATTTATTGACTTCCTCCGAGGTAAGCTCAATCCGAGCCAGTTCTGCGATATGTTTTACTTCTTCCTCTGAAACTTTATTACTTTCTGCCATAATTAAATTTTAAATCCCAGTTACATTAATAAAATAACATAGTTTTACTTATCTCACAATAAGAAGCCGCATAAAAATACATTACCCACGCGAGCTTTCCTGCCCCTCCCATCTGATGCTATTCACACCTTGCATAAGGCAAATCAAAAAATAGGTCATCACCGTTATCCGCTATACCGTCAACACCGGCAGAAAAAACCAGATCATGACGGCACGGATCACCAGGGTCACCGTTATCCAACCCTTCGTTTTCATCTACGATGTAAGGACTTCCCCAAGGATCACGTTTCATGGAATCCAGATTGGTAATCACTCCATCTGTGGCCATCTCAACCTTCGTAATTACATTCATCCAAGCGATATAGCAAGGATCACTCTCAGGGACATTCCGCAAATCTCTCCCGCCCAGACACGTCGAAGCGCTATAAGTATTATTGGTTATTTTCGTCAAATAATCCATCTGCGTCTGCTGCGCAACCACCACTGCATCCTTAAAATTATTCATCTGCGTCTTGACCACTGCCTCTTTCGCTTTCCTCCGCGCCCCATTCAGCGAAGTCATAGCGACGGTCTACAAAATTCCGATAATTGCAATTACCACCAAAAGCTCAATAAGCGTAAAACCTTCTTGATCGTATTTCATAAAATCTAATTTTATCAGTAAATAATGCCCCTAAAGGCATCCGGATACCACGACTTGCGTCTCCATTTTCTTTATTTCATCATAACACAATTTATTCAAATTAAACTACACACCGACCTTGTCGGTGGAATTGAAGGTTAACGGACTTCGTCCTTCCCGTCATTCCATTTACCTAAGTATTCCTGTTTCTCTTCCTGTTTGTTCTTTTCGATGTACTGCTTGATTA